>JGI24890J29729_1000060_pt1 | contig 95699 bp, 83 predicted proteins | sample FreactcultureFD7_FD_29729 | JGI IMG/M metagenome (IMG submission 29729)
CGAATACNGGACCATACACTTGCGGCGCGCAGCGCAGCGAATACACATCCTGAATGCGCGCGGTGTAGGGGATATCGGTGCGGCGCAATTCATCGGGCAATAGCACGGCGCGCGCTTCATGCGTGGTACGGGTGGAGCCCTTGAGCAGCGTGCGGATGACTTCTGCCGTCTTGATCTGGCCCGCATGCGGACGCGCCTGCTGGATACGCGGATCGAAGGCCGACATCTCGGCTCGCATCGCTTCCAGCGTCAGCCCGAGAGACAGGCAGGCATCGGTCAGCAGATGGCGCGCATCGTGGGCGGCGAGGATGGCGACCGCCAGCGAGGCGGTACAGCCATTGATGAGCGCCGAGGCATCCTTGGCCTTAAGATCAAATTTGACCGAACCTATCCCGGCTTGCTCGATGGCTTGGGTGGCGCGCATGCGCTGGCCCTGATACATCACTTCCGCTTCATCAAACCCGGCAATGGCCGCCGCCAGATAAGCCAGTGGCGCGAGATCGCCGGAAGCGCCGACCGATCCCTTCTGCGGCATGATCGGATGGATGCCGGCATTGATGAAGGCCAGCAGGCGATCCACCACTTCCACGCGCGGCGCGGAATAATTCGATGCAAACGCATTGGCCCGCAACAACATGGTGGCGCGGCTGACTTCTTCCGAGAACGGCTCGCCGATGCCCGCGCTGTGCGCACGAATCAGCTGGGTCTGGAACAGCTCGATATGCTCGACCTTGATGCGGGTGTCCTTGAGCAAACCGACGCCGGTATTGAAGCTGTACATCATGGGTGCTTCATCGTGCATCCAGGTGCTTTCGATGTAGTCGCGGCTTTGCTTGAGGGCCGTTCGCGAAGACTCGGCGAGCGCGACTTTCAGGTGAGGGGCGCGGGCCACGCTGACGACTTGCGCAGCGGTGAGCTTGAATCCGTCGATGGTGATGGTGGACATGGGAACTCCGTAATCTTTCAGTAAAAAGCCTGAGCGCACTCAGGGCTGGAATTGTTCGACCAGATGGCTGAAGACCTGCGCAGCGATGCAGGCGTCCTCGGTGCTCATGGTCTCGTCGGGGTGATGGCTGATGCCGCCGTTGCCACAGCGCACGAACAGCATGGCCACCTCGCCCAGCGGTGCCATGGCCATGGCATCGTGCCCGGCCCCGGAAGGCAGATGGCGCACCGGCCAGCCGGCCGTCTCGATGGCCCGCGCCAAGGCCGCCTGCAGGCGCGGCGCGCAGGGCACGCTGGCCGCCTCATGGGTCTGGCGCAGAGCGATCTGGACCTGGCGCCGCGCGGCAATGCGCTCGATCTCGGCGCGCACGTCGGCTACCGCCGCCAGACGGTCCGCATCCTCCTCGGCGCGGATGTCGATGGAAAAACTGGCCAGCCCCGGCACCACATTGGCCGCGCCCTGCACCACTTCCAGGATGCCCATGGTGCCCACCAGCCCCGGCTTGATGCCGCAGCGCCGTTCGATGTAAAGCCCGATCTCGGCTGCTGCCATCGCCGCATCGCGGCGCAGGTGCATGGGCACCGTGCCGGCATGCCCGGCCAGGCCGCGCACCTCGGCCATGAAGCGGCTGGCCCCCGAAATCGCGGTAACTACGCCCACCGGCAAGCCCTCGTTGAGCAACAGCGGGCCCTGTTCGATGTGTACCTCGACAAACGCCGCCACGGAAGCGGGCGACCACGCATCCCCTGCAATCCCCGCCGGATCCAGTCCGGCAGCCCGGATCGCCTGGCGCATGCTGATGCCCTCGCCATCCACGTTCTCCAGCACGGCCTGGTCGAAGGTGCCGGCCACGGTGCGGCTGCCCAGCAGGGTGGCCTTGAAGCGCACGCCCTCTTCCTCGGCAAAGCCGATCACCTCGATGGGAAATGCAAAACGCTTGCCCGCACGATGCCATTGGGCAATGCAGGCCAGCGGCAGCACGATGCCCAGGTTGCCGTCGTACTTGCCGGCATTGCGCACGGTATCGAAGTGCGAACCGGTCACCAGCGCCGGACGATGCTCATGTCCTGGCGCGGCCTCGTAGCGGCCGATCACGTTGCCGGCGTTGTCGCGCCGCACGCGCAGGCCGGATTGCTCCATCCAGCGCGTCAGCTCGGCGGCGGCGGCCTGGTGCGTGGGGGTGAGATAGGTCCGGGTCAGCATGCCGGGGGCTTCACTGTGCTGCGCCAGCAGCTCGGCCCACTGCATCGCTTGCTGGCCGGCCTGCTGGCTGGACAGGTCCATGGCGTTCATCGCGTCTCCTCTGCTCGACCGGCTCCGGGATGGAGCGGGACTCGAAAATTTTCGTGTTTTTTATTGTATTCAACAATTGTATGCAATATAGTGATCTCGCGCCACCGTGACAAAAAAGATCACCTGCGTTGGCAACATTTCAATAAAACAAGTCAAGGAGACAACGGTGAGCAAAGTATTCAAGTCCCTGTTCGGGCAGGTGGTGCTGGCGCTGGTGGCCGGCATCGTCATCGGCCTGCTGTGGCCGGACTTCGGCCAGAGCCTCAAACCGCTGGGCGACGGCTTCATCAAGCTGATCAAGATGATCATTCCGGTGATCGTCTTCTGCGTGGTGGTGCAGGGCATCTGCGGTGCCAGCGACCTGAAGAAGGTCGGCAGCGTGGGCGTCAAGGCCATCATCTATTTCGAAGTCGTGACCACCATCGCCCTGCTGCTGGGCCTGGTGCTGGCGCTGGTGGTCCACCCCGGCGCGGGCATGAACATCGATCCCAGCAACCTGGATGCCAGCAGCCTGTCGGGCTACATGGCCAATGCCGGCAAGGTCAAGGAAACCGGCTTTGCCGACTTCATCATGAAGCTGATCCCGGCCACCGCCGTGAGCGCCTTCACCTCCGGCGACGTGCTGCAGGTGCTGCTGATCTCGGTGACCTTCGGCTGCGCGCTGCTGCTGATCGGTGACAAGGGCGCACCGGTGGTGGCGCTGGTGTCGTCGCTGTCGGATGCCTTCTTCAAGTGCATGTCCTTCTTCATCCGCCTGGCACCGCTGGGCGTGCTGGGGGCGATTGCCTTCACGGTCGGGAAGTACGGCATCGGCTCGCTGAAGCAGCTGGCACTGCTGGTGCTGCTGTTCTACGGCGCGGTGATCTTCTTCGTGCTGGTGGTGCTGGGCGGCATCCTGCGCGCCAGCGGGCTGTCCATCTTCAAGCTGATCCGCTACCTGCGCGAAGAGCTGGTGGTGGTGCTGGCCACCACCTCCTCGGACAGCGTGTTGCCGCAGATCATGAGGAAGCTGGAACACATGGGCATCAAGAAGTCCACCGTCGGTCTGGTGATCCCGACCGGCTATTCCTTCAATCTGGATGCCTTCTCGATCTACCTGACCATGGCCGCGCTGTTCATCGCCCAGGCCACCAACACGCACCTGTCCTGGGGTGACCTGGCGGCGATCCTGGCCATTGCCCTGGTCACCTCCAAGGGCGCACATGGCGTGCCCGGCTCGGCCATCGTGATCCTGGCGGCCACGCTGACCACCATCCCGGCCATTCCGGTCGTGGGCCTGGTACTGGTGCTGTCCATCGACTGGTTCATCGGCATCGCCCGTGCGCTGGGCAACCTGCTGGGCAATTGCGTGGCCACCGTGGTCATCGCCAGCTGGGAAAAGGATATCGACAAGCAACGTGCCCGCGCCGTGCTCAATGGCGAATACGTGACGCCGCTGGCCGAGGAACTGCCCGTCATCGACCTGCCGGGCGTGGCCGGCAACCCGGCCCGGGCCTGAGCCCGCCGATGGATGCTGGGGAATCGGAATTGGCTGGCCATCGTTGCACTGGTTACAATGGAGCGCCGCCGCAGGGCGGCCCTCCCAGCCACTCGTCCCCCCCAGCCATGACCGCTTCCGTCCCTGCCCCCGCACCCGACAGCTCCGACGCCATCGCCAGCGACATCGCGGCCAATATCGCCGCGCAGCGCCTGCCGCCCGGTGCCAAGCTGCCCGAAGAAGCCTTGGCGCGGGTCTACCAGGTCAGCCGCACCAAGATCCGCGCGGCGCTGGTGATGCTGGCCAAGGACAAGCTGGTGGACCTGATCCCCGACAAGGGGGCCTTCGTCAGCAAACCCACGGTGGAGGAGACGCGCAACCTGTTCTTCGTGCGCCGGGCGCTGGAAGCGGCCATGGTGCGCCAGTTCGTGGCCTGCGCCACCGAAGCGGATTACGCCCGGCTGGAAGCGCACCTGGAACAGGAACGCCAGGCCGTCAAGGATGACAACATGCAGGTGCGCTCTTCCCTGCTGAGCGACTTCCACATTCTGCTGGCGCGCATCGTCGGCAACGACGTGCTGACCGACATCCTGGAAAAGCTGGCCGGCCGCAGCGCCCTCATCACCATGCTCTACCAGTCCACACGCGATGCCGCCTGCTCCAGCGAGGAACATGGCGCCTTCATCGCGGCGGCGCGGGCGGGCGATGTCGAGAAGGCCGTCGAACTGATGGAACATCACCTGCTGCATGTGGAACAGGCACTGGCCTTTGAACCCAAGTCCGGCCCGCGCAAGGATCTGCTGCGCGAACTGTTGTCATGAATTCGTCAGCAAGCGCTGAGCGGCGTTGTAAAACTTAGTAAAAATTCATTTTTATTCATATCAGTCCGCCTGCTGCAAGGGATAGCGGGCGGTCTGACCGTACTCCGACTAAGTTTTTTTCATATCGCCCCGGAACCACCCGGGGGTCGGGCAAGCCCGCATCAGACGGTGAAATCCTGCTGTATTCCTCGGTTACCGCCACGGCAGCGGGGGCCACACTCATGCACCGGTCCGGATGCCGTCCGTCAAGATTGAACAGGGCCTAGTTCACCAAACAATAATGATTTCAGGGATTCCACATGCTCAACTCCATCAAAGCCCGCATCCTGTTCTATACGATCGCCCTGCTGGTCGCCAGCCTGGCGGTGGTCGGGACGGTGTCCTTCTTCATCATCCAGACCGACAACGAGCGCGCCATCGAGCGCAACGCCCAGGCCGTGGCCACCGGTTTCGGTTCCACCATCAATGAATGGGTGGCAGCCCGCACCGCCATGACGGTAGCCGCCGCCGAAGGCGTGCAGGGGGCCGATCCAGTGTTCGTCATCAAGCTGCTGCAGAAGAGCGGCGGCTTCTACGTCACCACCCTAGGCCGCGAAGACAAGACCGCCTTTACCTCGGCTGCCGAAGGCCTGCCGGCCGGGTATGATCCGACCGCCCGTCCCTGGTACAAGCAGGCGGTGGCCGCCGGCAAGCCGGTGCTGACCAAGCCCTACACCGACGTCGCCACCAAGAAGCCGATGGTCTCCTTCACCGCACCGGTGATGCAGAACGGGCAGCGCGTGGGCGTGGTGGCGGCCGCCATGTTCCTCGATGGCGTCTCCGAAGTGGTGCGCGCCATCCACCCGACCCCGGCCAGCTACGCCTTCCTGGTGGACCGTGACGGCCTGATGCTGGCGCACCCGGATGGCCAGTGGGTCAACAAGCCGGCCAAGGAGTGGAATGCCGAGCTGACCCCGGAACGCCTGCAGAGCCTGGGCGGCGACGACAAGGTCAGCGCGCTGCAACTGGATGGCGCGGCCAAGCTCATCAAGGGCATCCCCATCAAAGGCACCGAATGGACCCTGATGCTGGCCATGGACAAGGCCGACGTCACCGCCGGCATGCGCAATGCCACGCGCTCGGCGCTGATCGCGCTGGTGCTGGTGGCACTGGTGGCAGCGGGCATCATGAGCGTGATCACCACGGCGGTGTTCCAGCGCCTCTCGCGCGTGCGCCGGGCCATGGACAGCCTGTCTTCCGGCAACGGCGACCTGACCCTGCGCCTGGACGAAGACGGCAAGGATGAACTGACGCAGATCTCGCGCTCCTTCAACCAGTTCGTCAACCAGATCACCGGCATCCTGCAGGACGTGCGCCGCAGCAGCGATACCGTCAAGATTTCTTCCACCGAGATCGCCAGCGGCAACCAGGACCTGTCGGCCCGTACCGAGCAGCAGGCCGGTGCGCTGGAAGAAACCGCCTCGGCCATGGAGCAGCTGACCTCGACCGTGCAGCAGAACTCGGAAAGCGCGCGCCGCGCCAACGAACTGGCCGGCAATGCTTCCCGGATCGCTGCGCAGGGCGGTGAAGTGGTCGGCAACGTGGTCTCGACCATGGAAGCCATCAATGCCTCCTCGCGCCAGATCGCCGACATCATCACGGTGATCGACGGCATCGCCTTCCAGACCAACATCCTGGCCCTGAACGCCGCCGTGGAAGCGGCCCGCGCCGGTGAGCAGGGACGTGGCTTCGCGGTGGTGGCTTCCGAAGTGCGTTCGCTGGCCCAGCGCAGCGCCCAGGCCGCCAAGGAGATCAAGCAGCTCATCGACAACTCGGTCTCCAAGGTGGCCGATGGCGGCGTGCTGGTGGCCCAGGCCGGGCAGACCATGGAACAGATCGTGGCCAGCATCCGTGACGTCAGCGTGATCGTCAGCGAAATCGCCCATGCCAGCAGCGAACAGAATGGCGGCATCCAGGAAGTGAACCTGGCCATCACGCATATCGACGAAGGCACGCAACAGAATGCAGCGCTGGTCGAACAGGCGGCGGCCGCTGCCAAGTCCTTGCAGGATGAGGCGCACCGGCTGTCGGTGCTGGTCGGCGGCTTCAAGATGTAGTGCAAGTCTCGTCACTCTGACATGCCGACCTCGTCAGAATGACGAAAGCGCTGACACCCCCCACGGCCGGCCCCGCGCGCAAGCGGGTCCGGCCGTTTGCGTTAAAATGGCCGACGCAGTCAGCCTCTTCCGTCCTCCCGCAGGCCGGGTCTGCCAGCCGCGCCGCCCCAGGGCCATCGACATGATCGGCCCGCCGGATCTCCCGGGCGGCAACATGATGACCCGTCCCGACCATGATGAATCCTCTCTCTACCGCTCCCGCCCTGCTTTCGGCCCGTCTCAAGAATGAAACGGCCACGCTGCATGAGCAGATGCACGCCCTGATGGAACAGGCGCAACCATTCGCCAGCCGCGCGCAGTACGTGCGCTTCGTGGCGGCGCAGTATCACTTCCAGCGCGATGTCGAACATCTGTTCGACGATCCGGCCATCCAGGCCGCCGTGCCTGACCTGCAGGTACGCGGCCGCGAAGCCGCTGCACTGGCCGACCTGGCCGATCTGCAGGCCGCGCCGGGCGAAGCCGTCATCGCCACCGGCAACGTGGCCATGCCTGAAGCGCTGGGCTGGCTCTACGTCTCCGAAGGTTCGACGCTGGGCGCGGCCTTCCTGCTCAAGGAGGTCAAGGACAAGCTGGGCCTGAGCGAAAGCTTTGGCGCGCGCAACCTGGCGGCCTACCCGGAAGGACGGGCGGTGGTCTGGCGCCGCTTCGTCAGCTTCCTCGATGCGCCCGGCCTCTCGGCGCAGGAACAGGATGCGGTGGTGGCCGGTGCCGCTGCGGCCTTCGAACGTTTTGGCGTGCTGTTGAAACGGCACTTCGCACTGGACTGAGGCCATGGCGGACAGTCCGTCCCGGCCGCCCCTGCCGCTGCCCTCCAGCCAGCTGGCCCCGCGCCGCACGCGCTGGCTGTGGCTGCTGCTGGCCTATGCCAGCCTCGGTATCGGCATCGTGGCCATCTTCATTCCCGGCCTGCCGACCACCGAATTCGTGCTGCTCTCCGCCTGGGCCGCCGGCAAGGGTTCACCGCGCCTGCAGCGCTGGCTGGAACAGCATCGCCTGTTCGGCCCGATGATCCACAACTGGCGCCACGGCCGCGTGGTGGCGCGGCGCGCCAAGATCAGCGCTTCCCTCATGATGAGCCTGTGCCTGGTCATCATGCTCTTCACCGTCAAGCGTCATTGGGTGATCGTGCTGGCCACGCTGGGCATGGCCCTGGGTGCGGCCTGGATGTGGTCGCGCCCGGAACGCGCGGAAGACGCCGAGCCCGGCGAACGATCATGAAAAAAGCCTGTCCCGCGCAAACGGGACAGGCTCTTCGTTGATGCACGTGCCAATCGGCGTCAGGTAATCGACGACGACACCTTCCACAGATCCACATCGCCATCAGTCGCATGCTTGTCGATGCTGGCCAGTTCCTCCTGCGTGAAGTCCAGCTTCTTGACCGCATCCAGCGAATCGTCGAGCTGCTCGACGGTGCGCGCACCGATCAGTGCAGACGTGACGCGCGCATCGCGCAGCACCCAGGCGATGGCCATCTGCGCCAGGGTCTGGCCGCGCTTGGCGGCGATGTCGTTCAGGGCACGGATGCGCGCCAGGTTGTCTTCCGACAGCATGCGCTGCGGCAGCGACGGCGCACGCGTCACGCGGGCGCCTTCCGGCACGCCACCCAGGTACTTGCTGGTCAGCAGGCCTTGCGCCAGCGGCGAGAAGCCGATGCAGCCCACGCCCAGTTCTTCCAGCGCCGGCAGCAGGCCGCTTTCAATCGTGCGGTTGAGCATGGAATAGTTGGGCTGGTGGATCAGCAGCGGCACGCCTTCGCTCTTGAGGATGGCCGCTGCCTTGCGGGTCAGCTCGGGCGAATAGGACGAGATGCCGACGTAGAGCGCCTTGCCCTGGCGATGCAGCTGTGCCAGCGCGCCCATGGTCTCTTCCAGCGGCGTATCGGCATCGACGCGATGCGAATAGAAGATGTCGACGTAGTCCAGGCCCATGCGCTTCAAGCTCTGTTCGCAGCTGGCGATGAGGTGCTTGCGCGCACCGCTGGGACCGCCATAGGGACCGGGCCACATCTGCCAGCCGGCCTTGCTGGAGATGACCAGCTCATCACGGTAGGGCAGGAAATCCTTGGCCATCCAGCGGCCGAAGTTTTCCTCGGCGGAACCGGCCGGGGGACCGTAGTTGTTGGCCAGGTCGAAGTGGGTGACGCCACGGTCGAAGGCGCGGCGCAGCACGGCGCGGCCGGTCTCGAAGTTGTCGACGCCACCGAAGTTCTGCCACAGGCCCAGCGAGACGGCGGGCAGCAGCAGGCCGCTGCGGCCGGTACGGCGGTAGGGCATGCGGCCATCGTAGCGGGAGGATTCGGCGATATAGCTCATGGGTCTCCTTGGAGAAATGTTCTGCGGGAAGAATCGAGGGGGAACTGCCTGAACTGCCACTTCCTGGGTGGTGTGCTGAAGTCTACGCTTCTCTCACTTATTCATTAAATGCAAAATTTTGATGCGATTGATCTGTCTGACAGATGAATCGCCAGGCCCGTTCCCGACGGATCTTCAGCGTGCCGGCAGGATGATGGTGGCGATCAGGCCGCCTTCCGGATGATTGCGCAAGAGCAGTTCGCCGCCATGGGCCTGCACGATGTTGCGCGAGATGCCCAGACCCAGGCCCATGCCGCCGCTGTTCTGGGCGCGTCCGTGTTCCAGCCGCACGTAGGGCTGGAACAGCGTACCCATGGCGTCTTCCGGCACGCCGGGGCCATGGTCGCGGATCTCGATTTCCACCAGGTCGCCACCGACACCGGCCGAGGGCCGGATGCTGATCTCGACCTTCTGGCCGTAATACAGGGCATTGTCGAACAGGTTGCCGATGGCGCGCTTCAGGGCCAGCGGCTTGGCCATGACGTTGATGCCGGAGGGCGTGAAGGCGATCTCGTGGCCGGCCAGGCGGGCATCGCGGATCATGCGCAGCACCAGCGCATCGAGGCGCACCTCGGTGCGGTTCTCGTGGATGTCGCTGTCCTTCACCGATTGCAGCGCGCCCTTGACCATCATGTCCAGCTCATCGAGATCATCGTGGAAATCGGTGCGCATGGCGTCGTCATCCATCAGTTCGGTGCGCAGCTTGAGGCGTGTGATGGGCGTGCGCAGGTCATGCGAGATGGAGACGAACAGGCGCTCGCGGTCTTCCAGATAGCGCTTGATGCGCTCGCGCATGCCGGAGAAGGCGCGTGCGGTCTTGACGTATTCGCGGCTGCCGGTCTCGGGCAGGCTGGGCACGGTCTCGCCCTTGCCAAAGGCTTCGGCGGCATCGGCCAGCGCGGCCAGCGGACGGGTGGTCCAGCGTACCACGAGGATGGTCAGCAGCAGGATCGCGGCCAGTGACAAACCCTGCAGCACCAGCCGGTCCAGCCACAACGGATTGTCGCTGTCGAGGAAATACGGGTTGGGCATGAGCGCGGCCAGGTAGATCCAGCGGCCGCTTTCGACCTGCATCTGGATCACCAGTACCGGGGCCGAGTTGGGCTTGGTCAGCAGGATGTGCTGCACCCAGTTGTCGGGCAGGTCGTTGACGGTGAGGCCATCGTTGGCTACCGGCAGGCCATCAGGCCAGGCGAAGGCCAGCCGCGCTTCGGGCAGAAAGGGCAGGTCTTCGCGCAGGGTCTGGGCGGCGACATCGATGGCCAGGTTGGCCAGGCGACTGTCGCCTATCGACTTGACCGGCACCGCGCTGCTGTTGGCGTTGATGAAGAAGCGCGTGCCACCCATCTCGCGCAGCTGCTGGATCATCAGCGGACGGTAGTTGGGCGGCAGGGTCATGAAGTAGCGGATCGCCGAAGCGGCGCTATGGGCCAGGTGCTGGGCGGCGGTACGGGTCTCGGCCTCGGACTTGCTGCGCAGCTGCACGGCCCAGATCAGGCCACCGGCCACCTGCGTGACCAGCACGCCAAAGATCATCACCACCGACAGGCGGCCCAGCAGGGAATCCGGCAGCATCCAGTCCAGCAGCGCAGCCAGGCGGCGGCGCAGGCTGGGAGGACGCGCGGCGGCAGCGGGGACAGCCAGCGCTGCCGTCTCCGCCGCCAGGCTCTCAGGCGGCTGCGGCACTGACGTCGGCCGAGAAGACATAGCCGGCACCGCGCACGGTCTTGATCAGGTGCGGCTGGCGGCCGCCATCGTTCAAGCGCAGGCGCAGCTTGCTGATCTGCACATCCAGCGAGCGGTCCAGCGGGCCGGCATCGCGTCCGCGGGTTTCTTCACAGAGCACGTTGCGATCGAGCACGTCGCCCGGATGTTCGACGAAATACTTCAGCAATTGATAATCCATGCCGGTCAGCGGCACGACTTCGCCGGCGCTGTCGGTGAGGGTGCGTTCCACGGTATCGAGCGAGAAGCCGGCGAAGCGGTAGTAGCGCGGGGCCGCACTGTTGTCGATGCCGATGCGGCGGTGGATGGCCTTGATGCGTGCCAGCAGTTCGCGCGGGCTGTAGGGCTTGGCGATGTAGTCGTCCGCACCCAGTTCCAGTCCGACCACGCGGTCGGTCTCATCCGAGCTGGCGGTGAGCATGATGACCGGCACGTTGGATTTGCGGCGCACCGCCTTGCACAGGGCAAAGCCGTCGGTGTCCGGCAGCATCACATCCAGGATCACCAGCGAGAGCTCATCGGCAAAGCGCTGGAACTCGGTCAGGAAGGCCGCGCCATCATGGGCCAGGCGCACTTCGTACTGGTTCTTTTCCAGATAGGCCTTCAACAGGGTGCGGGTCTTCTGGTCATCGTCGACGATCAATATCTTGCGCGTCATGTTGCTGCTCCATCTCCGAAATTCTTAATCGTTACGATTGCGGGCGAGTGTACGCGCAATCGCTGCAAGCCGTTTCTGGGTCTGTTCTTCGCTCAGGTTGCGGTCGAGGAAGAAGCGCTGCACCTCGGCCACGATGGCATCCTTGGTCGTATCGTCAGTGGCCATGCGGTGCACCAGGCTGGGCGCCTGCCAGGCCGGCCCCTTGCTGAAGGCGCGCCAGGAGTCGCGCGCACAGCGGTCCATGTGCGGATCGGCCGCGCGCAGCACGGGAATCGAACCCTTGATCCTATTGTATTCGGACTGCACGGCCGGCGACATGGTCAGCCGCGCCAGCGTTTCCTGCATGGGCTGGTGCGCATAGTTGCCGGCGAACATGGCCAGGGTGTCGGTACTGTAGAGGTGGAAGTCGCCCGTACCCGGCGCCGGTGCACAGCCGAACTGCTGGTCCACTTCCATGCCCCAGGCATTGAGCTCGCCCTTGGCCCAGTCACCCATGATGAGCATGGCGGCCTCGCCGCTGACCATGCTGCGCGCCACTTCCGTCCAGGGCCGCTCGCGCACCGGCTGCGGCATGGCGGAAGCCAGGCTGCGCAGGCGCTTGAGGATATGCAGCATGCGCGCATCGAGATAGGCGGCCGGGCTCATCTCCACGAACAGGCGGCGGTAATAGGCGGGGCCGCTCTCGGCCAGCGCGATGTTCTCGAACAGCGTGGCCAGTTGCCAGGCCTCGGCACTCTGCGCCAGCGGCACGATGCCGGTGCCCTGCAGCTTCCTGACGATCTGGTCGAAGTCGTCCCAGGTCTTGGGCGGCGCGAGGTTGTAGCGCTTGAAGATGGCCGTGTTGTAGAACAGCGAGTTGATGCGGTGGATGCCCAGCGGCGCGGCCACCACGTGGCCGTGGTTGTTGAGCAGGGACCAGACGGTGGGGAACATCTGCTTTTCCCAGTTGCCCTGCACGGCCACATTGTCCAGCTCGAGCAAGAGGCCGAGGTCAGCCCACTCGCCGAAGACCACGCCATTCAACTGCGTCACTTCCGGGGCACGATTGGCCAGCACCATGCTCTTCAATACCTTGGCCGCGCCCATACCGGCCCCGCCGGGGATGGCCACATCGCGCCATTGGATATCCTGTTTGGCCAGCTGATTGACTACCACGTTGATGGCCTGGCGCTCGCTGGCCGAGGTCCACCAGTGCAGCACCTGCAAGGCATTGCCGGTGGCCGGGGACGGCCCCGCTGCAGGCACCTGCGCATGGGCAGGCAAGGCAGCCAGCCCCAGCGCCAGCGCGAGCAGGCACAGCACGGCCAGCCCGAAGCGGGCCGGGCCGACGCGTGCATTCGCGGGCCGTTTCGTTTTTATCATGGGGGGTGCTGTCTCCAAACCGGAAGAGACTATAGCCGGGTGACTGCCATTGTGCAATTTGTGCAGCAGTGAGCCGCCACCGCACGCATCTTGAAAACGATGAACTCGGTTTAGCTCTTGTTAATAAATGTAAGACTGGTTCTGCTTATCTTATCCACAGGCGCGATCCGATGCTGCGCCACCTTACCCCCTTGCCGCCTCGGTGAACCCGCCCGCGCCATGCTGCAGGGCCTGTAAGGATATGTAATGCGCAAGGTGCAGCGAATCGACTTAATTTCGTTTTGAATCAAACACTTGCGGCACTCTCCGGCCAGCCGCTGCCCAGGCTCGCATCACATGCTGGCCGCTGCTACTGTCACGGCGTTTCGTGGCGCAGGGCTGCTGCGATCCCCACAAAAACCAAGGAGACCCAAGATGCAGACCGAACAAAAGGCTGGTCGTTTTTCCCTCATCCCTTCCCTCCCGGCATTGCCGCGCCGTCGCCTGCTGGCCGCCTGTGCCTTGGCCTTCGGCCTGACAGGGCTGGCCGCCGCGCCCAGCCAGGCAGGCACGCTGACCATCGAAAGCTGGCGCGTGGATGACCTGCCGCTGTGGCAGGAGGTGCTGATCCCGGCCTTCCAGCGCAGCAATCCGGGCATTACCGTCAAGTTCTCGCCGACCGCCCCGACCGAATACGATTCCAGCCTGGCCGCCCGCATGGCCGGTGGCACCGCCGGTGACCTGGTGGCCTGCCGCCCCTTCGACGTCTCGCTCTCGCTCTACAACAAGGGCCACCTGGAAAAGCTGGATGGCAAGCCCGGCATGGAATTCTTCGCGCCTGCGGCCAAGGCCGCCTGGCAGACCGATGACGGCAAGGACACCTTCTGCATGCCGATGGCCTCGGTGATCCACGGCTTCTTCTACAACACCAAGATCTTCAAGGAACTGAACCTGGAGCCGCCCAAGACGGAGGCAGAATTCTTCAAGCTGCTCGATACCGTCAAGGCCAACGGCAAGTACGCGCCCCTGGCCATGGGCACTTCCGAACAGTGGGAATCGCACCAGGTGCTCTTCACCAGCATCGGCCCCAATTACTGGAAGGGTGAAGAAGGCCGCAAGGCGCTCATCGCCGGCAAAGCCAAGTTCACCGATCCGCAATTCGTGGCCGCCTGGGAATACGAAGCCAAGCTCGGCAAGTACCTGCCCAAGGGCGCATCGGCCCAGACCTACAGCGACAGCCAGAACATGTTCGCGCTCGGCAAGGGCGCGATCTATCCGGCCGGTTCCTGGGATATCGCCTACTTCAACGGCAAGATGGACTTTGCCGCCTTCCCGCCGCCGGTCCCCAAGAATGGCGATGCCTGCTATATCTCGGACCACAACGACATCGGCATGGGCATCAACAAGAAGTCCAAGAACAAGGATGACGCCTACAAGTTCCTGGCCTGGCTGGGCTCGCAGGAGTTTGCCGATCTCTACACCAACAAGGTCACCGGTTTCTTCTCGCTGTCGAACCACCTGATCTCGGTGAAGGACCCGATTGCCAAGCAGATGATGGGCTGGCGCAAGAACTGCGCTTCCACCATCCGCGTCAATTCGCAGATCCTCAACCGTGGCACGCCCAGCATGGAAAACGAGATGTGGAACGTCAATGCCCAGGTGCTCAACGGCAAGATGAGTCCGCAGGATGCGGCGGCCAAGATCCAGGCCGGCTTTGCCAAATGGTACAAGCCGCAGCAGTAAGGCCGTTTGACTGCTGCACGTAATATCCACCCGTTCGGACTGAGTAGCGGCGAAGCCGCGTATCGAAGTCCGCCCTGAGCCCGTCGAAGGGGCGCACCGTACTCACGCCTTCGATACGGCCCTCACGGGCCTACTCAGTCCGAACGGGAGGTGAATGCACTGATGCACTGACGAATCAACGTTTTTTGTTTGGAGCCAAGGACCCGCCAAGAGGTCTGCTCCCTCCCCCATCAGGAACAGGAGACCCCCGTGAAAACCATCCGCGCCTGGCAACTGGCGGTGCTGCTTGCACCCGCCGTGCTTATCTACGCACTCTTCAGCGCCCTGCCCCTGCTCGATACCCTGCGCCTCGGTTTCTACACCGCCAATGATGCAGGCGTGCGCAGCTTCGTGGGCCTCGACAACTACCGCACCATCCTGTTCGATCCCGACTGGTCGGCCGCCTTCTGGAATGCGATGTGGAACAACGTCAAGTTCTTCTGCATCCACATGGCCCTGCAAAATCCCATCGGCCTCTTGCTGGCCTCGCTGTTCAGCCTCAAGGGACTGCGCGGTGCACGCACCTACCGCACGCTGATCTTCCTGCCCACGCTGCTGTCGGTGGTGATCATCGGCTTCATCTGGCAACTGATCCTCTCGCCGCTGTGGGGCGTGGGCGAGAAACTGCTGGGCCTGGTCGGCCTGGCCGACTGGTTCGCGCCCTGGCTGGGGCAGGAATCGACCGCACTGCTGACGCTGTCGCTGATCTCGGTATGGCAGTACGTGGGCATTCCCATGATGCTGATCTATGCCGCCCTGCTGGCAGTGCCGGAAGAAGTGCTGGAAGCGGCACATGCCGAGGGCGCCAGCGGGCTGCGCATCTTCTGGCAGATCAAGCTGCCGCTGATCTACCCGACCCTGGGGCTGGTGACCATCCTCACCTTCGTGGCCAACTTCAATGCCTTCGACCTGATCTATTCGGTCAAGGGCGCGCTGGCCGGTCCCAATTACGCCTCCGACCTGCTGGGTACCTACTTCTATCGCACCTTCTTCGGCTACCAGGCGCAGATCGGCAGCCCGACCATGGGCGCGGCGGTGGCGACGCTGATGTTCCTGGTGATCCTGGCGGGCGTGGGGGCCTATTTCGTGATGGTGCAGCGTCGATTGACGCGCTACGCCCTGTGACGGCAAGGAGAACGGCATGCAGCTTTCCTCCTCCGTCGGCACTTCTTCCACTTCTGCAACTATCCCGACCACCATGCGCAAACCCTCGCTGATCCAACGCAGCTTCGGCTCCGCCGGCCATCTCTGGGTGCATGCGGTGCTGTGCCTGTATGCGGTGATCGCGCTGTTTCCGATTGCGCTCATCCTCATCAATTCGGTCAAGACCCGCAATGCCATCTTCGAAGGCCCGATGGCCCTGCCCACAGCCGAGACGCTGACCTTCGCCGGTTTCCAGAAGGTGCTGGCGGGCACTCACTTCCTGCTCTACTTCGGCAACAGCCTGGCCGTCACCCTCGCCGCCCTGCTGCTGATCCTGCTCTTCGGCGCGATGGCGGCCTGGGCGCTGACCGAGTACCGCTTCTTCGGCAACCGTGCGCTGAACTTCTTCATCGCCATCGGCATCATGATCCCGATCCGGCTGGGCACGGTCTCGATCCTGCAGCTGGTGGTGGCGCTGGACCTCATCAATACGCGTACCGCACTGGTGCTGGTCTACACGGCGCAAGGCCTGCCGCTGGCGGTGATGATCCTGTCCGAATTCATGCGCCAGATTCCGGGCGAGCTGAAGGACGCGGCGCGCTGCGATGGCGTGGGTGAACTGAGCATCTTCTTCCGCGTGATCCTGCCGCTGCTGCGCCCGGCCATCGCCACCGTCGCCGTGTTCACCATGATCCCGGCCTGGAACGACCTGTGGTTCCCGCTCATCCTGGCGCCCGGCGAAGACACCCGCACCGTCACGCTGGGCGTGCAGCAGTTCATCGGGCAATACGCCACCGACTGGAATTCGGTGCTGGCGGCGCTGTCGATGGCGGTCATCCCGGTGCTGATCCTGTACATGGCCTTTTCGCGCCAGCTCATTCGTGGCCTCACCTCAGGCGCGGTCAAATAATTCAAAGGAGACTTCATGGCACACGTCAACATCAAGCAATTGCGCAAGACTTACGATGGCCGCGCCGATGTGCTGGCCGGGCTCAACCTGGATATCCGCGATGGCGAATTCTGCGTGCTGGTCGGACCTTCCGGCTGCGGCAAATCGACCCTGCTGCGCATGCTGTGCGGGCTGGAAGAGATCAGCGGCGGTGAACTGGCCATCGGCGGCGAGGTGGTCAACCACCTGCCGCCGGCCGAACGCGGCATCGCCATGGTGTTCCAGAGCTATGCGCTGTATCCGCACATGAACGTGTACAAGAACATGGCCTTCGGTCTCAAGGTCGCCGGCAACAGCAAGAGCGACATCGATGCGCGCATCCGCCATGCGGCCTCCATCCTCAAGATCGATCACCTGCTGCAGCGCCTGCCGCGCGAACTCTCGGGCGGCCAGCGCCAGCGCGTGGCCATCGGCCGCGCCATCGTGCGCCAGCCGCGCCTGTTCCTGTTCGACGAACCGCTGTCCAATCTCGATGCCGCGCTGCGCGTGCAGACCCGGCTGGAGATCGCCAAGCTGCACCGGCAACTGGCGGCCACCATCGTCTACGTGACGCACGACCAGGTCGAGGCCATGACCCTGGGCGACAAGATCGTGGTCATGCACGAGGGCCGCATCCAGCAGGCCGGCACGCCCCTGGAGCTGTACCAGCAGCCGCAGAACCTGTTCGTGGCCGGCTTCATCGGTTCACCCAAAATGAATTTCTTCCCCGGCGTGGTCACGCGCTGCGACGACAGCGGCGTGCAGGTCGAGATCGCCGGCGGACTGCGGCTGCTGGCCGATGTCGACCCGCAGGGTGTCTCGCCGGGTGCAGCGGTCACGCTGGGCCTGCGCGCCGAACAAATCCGCGAAGGGCTGGGCGACGGCCAGCCGCTGCGCGGCGTGGTCAACCTGGTGGAACACCTGGGCGAAGCCAACTTCCTCTACGTGACGCTGGAAGGCGGCCACGACATCGTGGTGCGCGGTGACGGCAATCGCAGCGTGCACATCGGCGAGCTGATCGCGCTCTCCGTACAAAGCCACGCCTTCCATCTCTTCGATGCACAAGGGCAGGCGCTGCGCCGGCGCAATCCCGGCAACCTGCAGGCAGCGCGTCGCCTCGCAGAGGACTGAAGCATGGACGCTATTGCCTATCTGCTGGGCATCGATGGCGGCGGCACCAAGACCCTGGTGCGGCTGACCTCGCCGCAAGGGCAGGTGCTGGCGCAGGCCAGCGGCCCGGGTTCCGCATTGCGCATCGGCGCCGCGCAGGCGTGGCGCGTCATCAGCCAGACCATCGAGGATGCCTTTTCCAGTGCCGGACTCCGGCGTCCCGCCGATGAGACGCTCGCCGTCGGCATCGGCATCGCGGGCGAGAACGTGGCGCAGTGGTCGGCCGACTTTCGGGCACAGGCACCGGCCTTCGGCGTGCTGGAAATCGTCAACGATGGCGTGGCCACCTTGCTCGGTGCGCATGGCGGCGCGCCCGGTGCCATCATCGCCGTGGGCACCGGCACCATCGGCCTGTCGCTGGACCTGGATGGCAGCCGCCGCGTGGTCGATGGCTGGGGTTTTCCCAGCGGCGACGATGGCAGCGGCGGCTGGATGGGCCTGCGCGCCCTGCACCATGCCCAGCTGGCGCTGGATGGGCGCAGCCATCGCGGGCCGCTGGCCGACGCCGTGCTGGAACTGTGCCGCAGCGAACTGCCTGCCGAACCGGCACGCGATGAGCGCGCCACCTTGCTGGACTGGCTGGCGCAAGCGGACCAGGCCGCCTTCGCCCGTGCAGCGCGGCCGGTGGTAGCGCATGCCCATGACGATGTCGCCGCGCGCAACATCCTGCAGGCGGCGGCCGCCGAGATCAGCCGCATGATCGATACCCTCGACCCCGCACAGTGCCTGCCGCTGGCGCTGTGCGGCGGACTGGCCGCCGCCTTGCAGCCCTACCTGGAACGCCGCCAGCAGGCCCGCATCGTGCCGCCGCAAGCCGATGCGGTGGACGGTGCCCTGCTGCTGGTGCGGCGCGCCCTGCAACCCAAGGAGACCCCGGCATGAATGCACTGACCCAATTGCACGGCAACGTGCTCACTCCCCACGGCTGGACCCATGGCAGCATGGTCTTCGACCAGCGCATCCGCTCCATCGACGGCCGCCCCTTGCGGCAGCAGCCGCGCGTCATCGACGAAGGCGACTACATCCTGCCCGGCTTCATCGATCTGCACGTGCATGGCGGCGGCGGGCGCGACGTGATGGAAGGCGGCGATGCGGTGCAGGTGCTCTCGCGCCTGCATGCACGACATGGCACCACGAGCCTGCTGGCCACCACCATGACCGCGCCACTGGAGGAACTGGAAGTGGCGTTGAAAGCCATCCGCAGCTCCACCGACGCGCGCCTGCCCGGCCATGCGCGCGTGTTGGGCGTGCATCTGGAAGGGCCCTACATCAATCCCGGCAAGCTGGGCGCGCAGCCCGACTTCGCCATCGCGGCGTCGCTTGAGCAGGTGGATTATCTGGACGGTCTGGCCCCGATCAAGCTCATCACCATCGCCCCGGAAGTGGACGGCCACCTGAAGCTGGTCTGCAAGCTGGCCCATCGCGGCATGAAAGTACAGATCGGCCACACCGCCGGCAGCTATGACGATGGCGTGGCCGCGCTGGCGCATGGAGCCTCGGGCTTCACGCACCTGTTCAATGCCATGAGCGGTTTCCATCATCGCGCGCCCGGCATGGTCGGTGCGGCGCTGGCCCATGCGCAGTATGCCGAACTGATTCCGGACCTCCTGCACGTACACCCCGGCGCCATCCGTGCGGCGCTGCGTTCCATCCCGCGCCTGTTCTGCGTGACCGATTCCACGGCGGCAGCCGGCATGCCCGATGGCGACTATGCGCTGGGCAGGCAAGTGGTGCACAAGTGCGCGGGCGGCGTGCGGCTGGATGATGGCACCCTGGCCGGCAGCGTGCTGACCATGGACCAGGCGCTGCGCAACCTCATTGCGCTGGGCATGGACGTGGCCGAAGCCTCGCTACGCACCTCGACCTATGCTGCGGATTACCTGGGCCTGGCCGACCGTGGCCGCCTGGCCACCGGCCACTACGCCGACGTGGTGGTGCTGGACCGGCAATTTGCCCTCAAGGCTGTCTATGTGGAAGGAGAAGAGATTGACCTCGCTGATGCTTAAGGAAGCCCGCTCTGCGGCCGATTACGTGGCCGTGCAGCTGACCCGCGACCAGGACCGCTATGCCTCACTGGGCGCGCAACTGCGCGCTGCGCCACCGGCGTCCATCGTTACCGTGGCGCGCGGCAGTTCGGACCATGCGGCCGCCTATTGCGCCTATCTCATCATGGCGCGCCTGGGCCGAATCGTGGCGTCGCTGCCGATGTCGCTGGTGACGCTGAACCGGGCCCCGCTGCAGGTGCGCGATGCGCTGGCCATCGCCATCTCGCAATCCGGGCAGAGTCCGGATGTGGTGGAGCCGATCCGCTATTTCCACGCGCAGGGAGCAAGCACGGTGGCGCTGGTCAACCAGGCCGAGTCGCCACTGGCGGCGGCGGCGCAGTGGAGCCTGCCGCTGCATGCGGGCGTGGAGGCCAGCGTGGCGGCCACCAAGAGCTTCATCGCCAGTCTGGTGGCGGGGGCCTTACTGACGGCGCATTGGCAGGATGATGCCGCGTTGCTGGATGCACTGGCGCAGTTGCCGCAGGCGCTGCGGGCGGCGTGCGAATGCGACTGGTCAGCGGCGGTCGAAGCCTTGGTCCCGGCCAATCGGCTCATGATCGTGGGGCGCGGCATCGGCTTCCCGCTGGCGCTGGAGGCGGCGCTCAAGTGCAAGGAGACCTGCGCCATCCAGGCCGAGGCCTTCAGCGGCGCGGAAATCAAGCACGGGCCGATGGCCCTGATCGAAGACGGTTATCCGCTGCTGATGTTCGCCACACGCGGCCCCTCGCAGGCGGGCATGCTGGCGCTGGCCGCCGAGATGCGCGCACGCGGGGCCAGGGTGTTGCTGGCGGCCCCCGAGGATGTGATCGAGCGCGACCTCACCTTGCCCGTGGCCGCCACGCCGGACCTCGATCCCATCGTGGCGATCCAGGCCTTGTATGTGATGGCGGCGCAATTGTCCGCCGCGCGCGGGATGGATGCCGACCGGCCACGGCATCTCAACAAAGTCACAAAAACGAACTAACCAAGGTTCAGGCCTGTGCCTGCCGCGCCTCCTCAATGAAGGCGCGCAGGTAATCGATCTCCACATCGCTTTCACGCGCGCCCAGGTAGATGTGCTTGGCGATGCCCTGCTTGCCCAGGCGCACCGGCACGATCGCCATCTGTTCGGCATATTCCAGCACCAGCCAGCGCGGCAGGGCCGCCACGCCGCGCCCGCTGGCCACCATCTGCAGCATGATGTCGGTGGTTTCGATGGTCTTGTGGCGGCGTGGCACGATGCCGGCCGGGGTCAGGAACTGGGTGTAGATGTCGAGCCGGTCCACCGGCACCGGATAGGTCACCAGTACCTCGTTGTTCAATTGTTTGGGCTTGACGTAATCGGCGCCGGCCAGCGGATGGTCGGCCGCCACCACCAGTACCTGTTCGTAATCGAACACCGGCTCGAACACCAGGCCGGGCTTGTCCAGCGGATCGGGCGTGACCAGCAGGTCGATCTCGTAACCGAACAGCGCGCCGATGCCGCCGAACTGGAATTTCTGCTTCACGTCCACATCCACGTCCGGCCAGGCGGCCAGATAAGGCGACACCACTTTCAGCAGCCATTGGTAACAGGGGTGACATTCCATGCCGATGCGCAGCGCGCCGCGCTCGCCCTGTGCGAACTGGCGCAATCTTTCTTCGGCCAGGTTCAGTTGCGGCAGCACGCGGTTGGCGACGGCCAGCAGGTATTGGCCGGCTTGCGTCAGACGCAGGTGGCGGCCTTCACGCAGCCAGATGTCGGTGCCGAGCTGCTGCTCCAGCTTCTTCATGCTGTGGCTGAGTGCGGATTGCGTGACGTGCAGCACGCTGGCCGCCGCCGTCAGCGAGCCCTGGCGTTCGACTTCCTGCACGATGGAGAGGTGGATGCGGTCCAGCATGATGATGAATGGAACTCATGGTTGAGGAGGAATGCATCATTTTAAGTCATGTATTAAAACTGCTCATCCGGCCATGTTTCAGTTGTAATCTGCGCAGGAAGAAGTGACATACAGGATCAACCAGGGACCGGCAGACTACGTCCATGCCAAGCCGCTTTCCATCCTGATCACTGAACGAGGAGCTCATCATGCGCATTTCTTTCCGCACCCTTTCCGCCCTGTGCAGCATCGCCACCATCGGCACCCTGGCCGTCTTCGCGTCGGCGTTCAGCCAGAGCGCCTATGCCGCCTCGGCCAGCGAACTGGACCAGGCCCTGTCCCCCCATCGTGCCATGGTGCGTACGGCACTGGCACCCCAGACCGGCAGCGTGAATGACAGCGGCAACACCATGCAACTGGCTTCCAACAGCGAATCTCCCTCCTGCCGCAGCCTGCGCATGCAAGCGGAGCGCGCGCGCACCGGCGATCCGAGCAACGTGCAACGCGCCCCCGTGCCGGGCACCTGGCGCGATGGCCGCTTCACCATGAACGGACCGGGCAACATCGAGTATGGCGAACGCGCCCGCATCGAATCGCGGTACATGAGCGAGTGCCGCTGAAAATCTTAGTTTTTCCTTGCTGCATCTCTCCTGTTGGCAGACCTTCATGGTCTGCCTTTTTGCATTGACCTTGCAAAACGCTGACAAGACCATCTCGCCAACGCCCGCTTCTGGTGCGACTTTCCAGTCAGTGCTTTGTCAGTTTCCCGTGCGGCGCGATCTTTCCTCGTGACGGAGAGCGAAGTCGAACCTTTCTCCACAGCCGTGCTCGAAACCTAACAATGTGCGGTGGCCTGGCATGGCCTGCGCTGTTACATCCCATCACAATTCTGCAGTCAACTGCGCATCGCCGCGTGTCGTTAGCCAGGCTATCGCAACGCGTTTTCCGTGCGCCGTCACGGATCGAGGACTTCATCATGACAACAAGAAACAGATCTTCCGCCATCATCGTTTCGGCTTCGCTGCTCGGTGCAGTGCTGGCCCTCTCCGCCTGCCAGAAGCAGGACGCCGTCCCGCCCACCGCAGCCGCCGCACCGGCTGCGCCGACCACGCCGCCCTACACGCCGCCCACGGCCGAGCAACTGTCGCAGATGGTGGCCCCCATCGCCCTGTTCCCGGACAAGCTGGTGGCGCAAGTGCTGGCCGGGGCCACCTACCCGGACCAGATCGTCGCCGCCAACCAGTGGCTGGGACAGAATGGCGCGCTCAAGGGCGATATCCTGCAGGCAGCCGAAGACAAGCAGCCCTGGGATGTCAGCGTGAAATCGCTCACCATGTTCCCGGCGGTCCTGTCGCAGATGGCCGCCAATCCCGACTGGACGCGCTCGCTCGGCGATGCCTTCGTCAATGATCCCAACGATGTGATGAATGCCATCCAGGCCCTGCGCCTGCGTGCGCAACAGGCCGGCAACCTCAAGAGTTCTTCGCAGCTGAAGGTGGTCAGCACGGTACGCAGCAGCGACACCGTGCGGGTGGAAGATGCGCCCGCGCCGCGCACCGTCTATGCCGGTGCCCCGGTGATCCCGCCGCCGCCGCAGACCATCGTGATCGAATCCAGCCAGCCGGATACGGTCTACGTACCGGCCTACGACCCGGCCGTGGTCTATGGTCCGCCGGTACCGGTGTATCCGGGCTATGCCTATCGTCCGCCCAGCCCGGTGGCCAATGAAGTGGTGGTGGGTGCGCTGTCCTTCGGCGTGGGCGTGTTCGTGGGCGAGGCCATCAGTCATCACAGTGACTGGGGATGGCATGACTGGGGCATGCATTGGGGTGGCGGTGGCGGCGGCGATCGCCCGTCCGGCGACTGGCAGCGGCCGGCCGTGGTGTACAAGAACACCACCTATGTCTCGCACTCGACCACCGTGATCAATCGCGTGACCAACAACAACGTGACGGTCAACAATACGCGCGTGGTGAACAACAACGTGAACAACGTCAGCAATGTCAATAACGTCAGCAATGTCAGCAACGTGAACAACGTGCGCAATGTCGACGAGCGCAACGTCAACAACCAGACCCGCATCGACAATCGCCGCGAACAGGTGGCACCGGCGGCCATGAGCATGCCGCATTTCACGGCCAGCGATGCACGTCCCGGCGCGATGCCTTCATTGCGCACGCAGGAAACTCAGCAGAAGATGGCGCTGGCCAACCTGCATGCACAGCCGCAGGCGCAGAAGGAAGCCGTGCAGGCAACGGGTGCGCGCCCGCATCAGGAAGCGCCACAACAGGCACAGCACGAGCAGCAGGAGCAACTGCAGCAGCAACAACAGGAGCAGCGCGCGCAGAAGGAACAGCAGGCAGCGCACGAACGTGAACAGGCGCAACAGAATGCCGCGCAACAGGCCCGCCAGCAGGCCGAGGAAAGAAAGGCCCAGGCGATGAAGCAGGAAAACCTTCATCCGCAGATGCAGGCGCATGCTGCCGCCGCGCCCCGTGAAGAACGTCCGCCGCAGCACGAACAGAAGGCCGCCCCCGAGCGGCATGAGGCAGCGCCCCATGCACAGGAAGCGCACGCGCAAGCGAAGCACGAGGCGGCCAAACACGAGGAAGACAAGCGCGCCAACGACAAGCATGAAGGCGAGAAGCACGAGGGAGAAAAGCACAACGGCTGAGGCCGTGAGCCCCTTCCTCGCATCGCTGAGTAGCAACACAAAGGGCCGCTTCCATGCGGCCCTTCGTGTTTGACGCTGCGGCAATCAGCTGCCGATCTTGTCCGGATCAGTGCGCTGATCCAGCGTCAGTTGCAGGAAGGCCAGGTCCAGCCACTTGCCGAACTTGGTGCCGACCTGCGGCATGTGGCCGACCTGCTCGAAGCCGAGCTTCTTGTGCAGGGCGATGGAGCCGACGTTGCTGGCATCGATGGCGGCCACCATGACGTGCTTGCCGACCGCGCGGGCACGCGGGATCAGGGCTTGCATCAGGGCCACGCCCAGGCCTTCGCCACGGTGCTCCTTGTGGACGTAGACCGAATGTTCCACCGAATGGCGGAAACCATCGAAGGGACGCCAGTCACCGAAGCTCGCATAGCCCAGCACCTTGTCGCCCTCCACCGCCACCAGCACCGGATAGCCCAGTTGGCGACGGGCCGCCAGCCAGTCCTGGCGGTTCTGGTCGTCCACCAGCTTGTCGCTCCAGATGGCCGTGGTATTGACCACGGCGTCGTTGAAGATCAGGGTGATGCCGGGGATGTCGGCAGGGGAAGCGTCGCGGATCTGCATGGTGTCTCGGTCTCGGAATTCGGGGTCTGCAGCGACAATGCTGCGGATGAGCAGTGTAGCCGAAGACGGCCATGGCAGGATCTTGCCACGAGGCAGCGTCTTAAGACATCTGACAACTAGAGGTGTTAGAATGCGTGCGCTCATCCATAGAGCAACCCGCCTGGCCTGATTGACCGTGGCCAGGACCGGGAATCACAAGAAATGCCAGCCCCGCAAGCTGGACGCAAGATCGGAGACGCGTTGACCCACTCTGAGATTGCGACCCATGCCCCATTCCATTGCAACGACGTCTCATCCTGCGCAGGCCGCTCCACGCGGCATTGCGGGTGCCGGCGCGCGTGCCGTGCAGCGGTCATGGCGGGCGCAGTCCTGCCCGATGCGTCCGTGTCCCGATGCCTCGCGCAGCTTGTTTTCCACCCACTCCACTTTGCTCACATCATGACCACCAAGTTCAGTCCCTCGCGGCGTGCCGTCCTCGCGGCCACCGCAGCGGCAGTGCCGCTAGTCTCGCTGCCCCTGCTCAAGCAGGCCCGGGCCGATGGCCTGGAAGGCATCGAGCTGCAACACTACAAGCCGGTGTTCTTCAATGCCGCCCAATGGCTCTTCATCCTGGCCGCCTGCGACCGCCTGATCCCCGCCGAAGGGCGCGGGCCGGGCGCGCTGGAAACCAATGTGCCGGTCTTCATCGACCAGCAATTGCATGCCGGCCTGGGCAGCGACATCTATCAGCAGGGTCCGCACCAGACCGATGCACCGGCCACGCTGGGCTTCCAGATTCCCTACGCGCCGCAGGACGTCTACCGCATCGGCATCGACCTGACCCAGCAACTCAGCCAGCAACAGCACGGCAAGCGCTTCGAGCAGCTGGAGGCCAAGGACAAGGATGCCCTGCTGACCTCGCTGCAGAAGAACGCTGCGGACTTTGCCGCGCTGGGCGAGAAGGCGATGAAGCCTTCGCAGTTCTTCGGCCAGCTGCTGGGCGATACCAAGAACGGCTACCTGGCCGATCCCATGTACGGCGGCAACAAGGACATGAAGGCCTGGGTCGCCATCGGCTTCCCCGGTGCGCGTGCGGCCTATACCGAATGGGTGGACCAGCACAACGTGAAGTATCCGCTGGGGCCCGTGAGCCTGTCGGGCAAGCGCGCCTGATGCGCGGCTCCGTCTCCTCGTTCACGCCTGCAACCTCTTACTGACTTAATTCAATGCCTAACATTACCAACGACGACGTCGACGTCGTCATCGTCGGCCTCGGCTGGGCCGGCTCCCTGATGGCCATCGAACTGGCCCAGACCGGCCTGAAGGTACGCGCCCTGGAGCGCGGCCCGGACCGTCCGCCGGAAGACTTCGCCTATCCCAAGCCGGCCGACCAGTACGGCTACGCCACCCGCAACAAGGTCTTCGCCACCCCGCGCGATGCTGCGCTGACGGTGCGCTACAACACTGCGCAGCAGGCGCTGCCGACCCGCAAGTGGGGCGCTTTCGCGCCCGGTACCGGCGTCGGCGGCTCGGGCCTGCACTGGACGGCGGTGCTGATCCGCGCCACACCGACTGACCTCAAGCTCAAGACCTACGCCGACCAGGCCTACAAGCACAGCAGTCTCGATCCCGAGATGCGCATCAAGGATTTCCCCTTCACCTGGAACGAGATCGAGCCGCACTACGATTTCTTCGACAAGGTCTGCGGCCTGTCGGGCAACACCGGCAACCTGCGCGGCCAGATCCAGCCGGGCGGCGATCCTTTCGAAGGACCGCGCTCGAACCCCTATCCGCTGCCGGCGCTGCACGATACCTACAACAACACCCTGTTCGCCGACGTGGCGCGCAAGCTGGGCTACCATCCCTTCCCCAATCCCTCGGCCAATGTTTCGCAGGCCTGGACCAATCCGTATGGCGCACAAATTGCACCTTGCAACTATTGCGGTTTCTGCAGCAAGTATCCCTGCCTGAACTATTCCAAGGCCTCGCCGCAGACCACCATCCTGGATGTGGTCAAGCGCCTGCCCAACTTCGATTACAAGGTCAACGCCAACGTCATCCGCGTGGACCTGCACGCCGACAAGAAGACCGCACGCGGCGTGACCTACATCGACGAGAACATGAAGGAAGTGTTCCAGCCGGCCAAGATCGTGATCCTCTCCAGCTTCCAGTTCGCCAACGTGCGCCTGATGCTGCTCTCGGGCATCGGCAAGCCCTATGACCCGATCACCGAGACCGGCGTCATCGGCCGCAACTATGCCTTCCTCTCCAATGGCGGGGCGACGCTGTTCTTCAAGGACAAGCACTTCAATTCCTTTGCCACGGCGGGTGCCACCGGCGAAATGTTCAACGATATTTCGCCCGGCAACTTCGACGATGGCATCAAGCTGGGCTTCATCGGCGGCGCCAAGATCCACAGCTCGCAAGCCTCGGGCGCGCCGATCGGCACGGCGCTGCCGCCGGGCACGCCCAGCTGGGGACGCGGCTGGAAGGAAGGCATGATCGACTGGTACGACCATTCCATGAAGATCAGCATCACCACCACCTGCATGTCCTATCGCGGCCACTTCCTGGACCTGGATCCGAACTACAAGGACCCGTGGGGGCAGCCGCTGTTGCGCATGACCTTCGACTGGCGCCAGAACGAACTGAAGCTGCAGCGCTACCTGCGCGACATCGTGCTCAAGATTTCCAAGGAGCTCAATCCGGACCACATGTCGGAAAGTTTCCTGGCCCTGGATTCGCATTGGGACATCACCAAGTACGTCTCCACCCACAACGTGGGCGGCGCGATCATGGGCGATTCGCCGCGCGATTCGGCCTTGAACAAGTACCTGCAATCCTGGGATGTGCACAACGTCTTCGTCCCCGGCGGCAATGCCTTCCCGCAGAACTTCCAGGCCAATCCGACGGCTACCATCGGGGCCATCACGCTCATGGCCGCGCACGCCATCAAGACGCAGTACCTGAAGAACCCCGGCCCGCTGGTCCAGGCATGAAGGGGGGAGAGAACATGAAAAAAATGACTTCATTGCTGGCCGGACTGGCGTTGTCGCTGGGCGTGCTGGGTGTGTTCAATGTGGCGCAGGCGGCCGACCAGGATACGGTGGCACGCGGCCAATACCTGGCGCGTGCCGGCGACTGCATGGCCTGCCACAGCGCTGCCGGCAAGCCGGCCTATTCGGGCGGACTGGCCATCGACAGCGGCCATGGCATCATCTATTCGACCAACATCACGCCGGACAAGGAACACGGCATCGGCAACTACAGCGAAGCCCAGTTCTCCGCGGCCGTGCGCCATGGCGTGCGCGCCGATGGCACGCAGCTCTATCCGGCCATGCCCTACCCCAGCTATGCCAAGGTGAGTGACGAGGACATCCACGCCCTCTACACCTACTTCATGCAAGGGGTGAAACCGGTGGCCTCCACGCCGCCGGCCAGCAGCATGAGTTTCCCGTTCAACATCCGCTGGGGGATGAAGCTGTGGAATGTCTTCTTCGCCAATGACAAGCCGTTCAAGGAGCAGGACGGCTGGAGCGCCGAGATCAAACGTGGTGCCTATCTGGTGGAGGGCCTGGGCCACTGCGGCAGCTGCCACACCCCGCGTGGTTTCGCCATGAACGAGAAGGCCAGCGACAGCAGCCAGGCGCAGTTCCTCTCGGGCGGCGACCTCAATGGCTGGGCGGTACCGTCGCTGCGCGGCATGCCGCACTGGAGCGCGCAGGACATCGTCGACTACCTGCAGACCGGCCGCAACAAGACCGCGTCGGTGGCGGGCGAGATGAGCCTGGTGGTGGAACACAGCACGGCGCACCTGAAGCCGGAAGACCTGCAGTCCATCGCCGCTTACCTGAAGACGCTCTCGCCGGTGGCCTCCGCCAGCAGCGGCCGCGTCACGCCGCAAGGGGCCGAGGCGACCACGAAGAAACTCACGGCCGCCAAGGACCTGAGCCTGGGCGAACGCCTGTACCTGGACAATTGCGCGGCCTGCCACTTCGTCAATGGCAAGGGCGCGCCGGGCATCTTCCCGGTGCTCGATGGCGCGACCGTGGTCAATGCAGACAATCCCAGCGCATTGCTGCACGTGATCCTGGCCGGGGCTCGCACGCCGTCCACCGAGAAGGCACCGTCGATCCTGGTCATGCCGGGCTTCGCCCATCGCCTCTCGGACAAGGAAGCGGCAGAACTGGCCAGCTTCGTGCGCCAGGGCTGGAGCAACCAGGCAGGCGCCGTGTCGGAGAAGGAAGTGCGCCGGATGCGCGAGGGTCTGGCCAAGCACGGGTCCTGATCTGCTGCGCAAATCGTCGCTGTGAAGGAAAAGGCTCGCATGGCAACATGCGGGCCTTTTTTTACGCGGCTGTCACGCCATGCCGGCTGCAAGTTGATTGACCACGATGAACGATCGCGCCACTATAGCGCCCAGGCAATTCTTCTTGAAAGCACGCATGCTCCCTACCTACGGTGCCACCTATCGCGGCAAGCACATCAGCGTCTCCTGCACGCAGCAACGCGATGGCGACGTCCTTTGCACCGTGCAGATCGATGGCGAACCGGCCCCCGGCCTGCACGGCAATCCCTTCGCTTCGGTGGCCTCGGCACAGGTGGCCGGTGTGGGTTACGCGCGTGCGGTGATCGATACCCAGCTCGACAATGACGTGGCCGAACATCACGGCTATTTCATCCGGGTCAGCAGCAGGGAACAGATCGACGGTACCTGGGTCGGCAGTTACCAGCTGCATCGCAATGACAACCCGGTCGCCTTCCGGCGCGTGGTGTGCGAGGACTTTCGCGGCAATACCTCGGTGGAGGCAGAACAGTATGCGATGGCCACGGCCTTCGTGGCAGTGGACGCCGACGTCAAGGCCGGCAAGCTCTGAGCGGACGGGAAGGCTTCAGGCCGCCTTCTTGCGGCGGGCGGGCAGCTTGTCGTGCTGGGCCAGGATGGCCGATAGCAAACCCGGAAAGCGCTGCTCGATATCGGCGCTGCGCAAGGTGTTGATGTGGGTGGTGCCATTGCTCTCGGTACGCACCAGGCCGGCTTCGCGCAAGACCTTGAAGTGGTGCGAGACGGTGGACTTGGGACGCCCGCCATCGAGTTCGCCGCAGGTCGCACATTCCACGCGCGCCAGGTGGCGCACGATCTCCAGGCGGATCGAATCGCTCAGCGCGTAGAGCACGCGCTCCAGCACGAACTCGGCAATCTCGGGATGTTTTTAGGGACGCATCTGCAAGATGATACACCCTGGGTTATACTCCTTCCATAGTTCGAAGATTTACGAACAAACGAAGCGAGTGCTGTGCCAGTGCAGCGCTTGTTGATCTCATTTTCATCATTGACAAGAAGCCACCCATGTCTGCTCTCTTTACTCCCTTCAAGCTGAAGGACCTGAACCTGCGCAACCGCATTGCCGTCCCGCCCATGTGCCAGTACATGGCGGTGGACGGCATGGCCAACGAATGGCACCTGTCGCACTACGCCAGCATCGCCCGTGGCGGTGCCGGCCTGGTGATCGTGGAAGCCACCGCCGTGGCCCCGGAAGGCCGCATCACGCCGGGCTGCACCGGCATCTGGTCGGACGAGCTGGCGCAAGCCTTCGTGCCTGTCGTGCAAGCCATCAAGGCCGCCGGTGCCGTGCCCGGCATCCAGATCGGCCACGCCGGCCGAAAGGCCAGCGCCAATCGTCCCTGGGAAGGCGACGACCACATGGCCGCCGACGACGCGCGCAGCTGGGAGACCATCGCTCCGTCCGCGATCGCTTTTGGCAAGGGCTTGCCCAAGGTCCCCAAGGCCATGAGCCTGGACGACATCGCCCGCGTGCGCCAGAACTTCGTCGATGCCGCCATCCGCGCGCGTGATGCCGGCTTCGAATGGCTGGAGCTGCACTTCGCGCACGGCTACCTGGGCCAGAGCTTCTTCTCGGCGCATTCCAACCAGCGTGATGACATCTACGGCGGCAGCGTCGAAAACCGCGCCCGCTTCCTGCTGGAAACCCTGCGCGCCGTGCGTGAAGTGTGGCCGGAACACCTGGCCCTGACCGTGCGCTTCGGCGTGCTGGAATACGATGGCCGCGACGAGCAGACGCTGGTCGACTCCATCGGCGTGGTGCGCCAGTTCAAGGAGATCGGCATGGACATGATCAGCGTGACCATCGGTTTCACCATTCCGGAAGTGCAGATCCCCTGGGGTCCGGCCTTCCTCGGTCCGATCGCCGAGCGCGTGCGCGAAGAAGCTGGCGTGCCGGTGTCTTCCGCCTGGGGCTTCGGCACGCCGGAACTGGCCGAGCGCGCCGTCAAGGAGGGCCAGCTCGATCTGGTGATGGTGGGCCGTTCGCATCTGGCCAACCCGCACTGGACTTATCAGGCCGCCAAGGAACTGGGCGTGGAGCGCCCTTCCTGGACGCTGCCGGCACCTTACGCGCACTGGCTGGAACGTTATTGATGCACTGATGCAGCATCGTGCTGCGGGGCTTGCTGCCTTGGCAGCATGACAGGATGACAGCATTGCCGGTCTGCAAGCCGCTCAGGGATTCCCTGAGCGGCTTGTTTGTTTTCTAGGGAAAATCACTAGAGCCAGGCAAGGTGCTTTCTCCTAAGATGAAGTCGTCTTGAGGAGATCATCATGTTCACCACCTTCCTGCTGACTGCCGTTCTCTCTACGCTGGTGACCGTTGCGTTGTCGGCAACGGGCATCTATCTGTTGGCCGAAGCGCGCTGGCGGCATCATCCGCTGGCCAGCCGTGCCAGCCTGCCTCCCCATCGGCTGCCGTATTGAGTGAGCGGGACGGCACCGTGTCCGGTGCCGCCTGGTGTGCGTCTGCCTGAATCGCGATGAAATGATGTTGGCCCCCTGGTCGTTGGACCCGGGGGATTTTTTTGGGTCTCAGGAATGTAGCGTGGAATCCGAGCAGCAGCCACTGCGCTCATGTTGAAGCGTCAGGCGAAGTGATCGCCGTTTTCGATAACATGATTGGCCGAGGGCATAGCGGTCTGGACTAGTCAGCCCATGGAAGTTCTTTGATTGGGTTGTCTATGCTGTTCATCTCGGCAGCAGGAATCCAGCCACAACTGCCATCGGTGTCCTCTACGCGATACCTCTCGCTTACAGCGTCGTAGAGCTTTATGCGTACAAATGTGCCTGGCTGAACCAATTTAGTAGGGCACTCTGCACCTTGCAATGGAAACGATTTTCCTGCCACTCCAGCGGCACGAACATCGTAGGTAACGGTTTGTTGTTTAACGAGAGCGGTACCCTCATCGTTAAGCCGATACCTGTCCTCTTTCGCCCAGAATCCCTGCCAGGTGTAGACGCTGACTTGCCCATTCCCCAATGGTTGAGGCCCCTTGCATTCGGGTCCTGAATCGAATTTCAGGAGAGAGAAAAGCTTGTGCCCCGCATATGCCAACAGATGGTAGACGCACGTACCTGCCTCTGGTGTTCGAAGGAGGAGTTGCCGCTGCGGACGTTGGCGGTCAATGGAAACGACGCGGATGTCTGGCAAATCGGACTCAGCAGAAAAATAATCAGCGGAATATTTCTCCGAGCCAATCTTTACGACAACCCGCGAGCGCCATTCTTCCCGAGCAGGAAAGGTCGCAACGTGAATGGCTTCCTGCTTTCCGTCTCCATCAATATCTACACGCAAGCGGTATAACTCACCAGCCAGTCCCGATATTGAAGCTCCCGAAAGAAGCAATGCAATGACTGTCGCTCCAATTTGCATATCAACACTAGATTCAGATAGTTGAATCTACGTTACCGTGCGTCATACCAACAGTCAATTCCGGCTGTCATGCCAGTCTTGATTGCAAGCTTGGATGAGTGAAACAGTGAATTGCGGATATTTTTTTCGTGAGCAGCGTGCTGCCGCAGACGGCAAGACGCATCGGGCAAAAAGAAGAGCAAACTATGAAAGTATTTTTAGTAACGCCTGAACCCTTTTCGAGGCAGGCGCAAGCAATCAAAACAAATCAGTAAAACAGCAAAGTCCACAAGGGAACGCTGGCCAGCAGCAGACAGCCAAGGAAGGCGGCAAGGAAGAGCAGTTTTTTCTTTCGGGTGGCCATGGTGAACCTGCAGGACGGAAATGGGCGCGCATGCGCAAGGCCGCAGTGTACCGCGCCCGCCGCCATCAGGCCATGCCGTTGCGACCGTAGGCACGGAAGCCCGGCCGCTCGCTGAGGCGTTCGTAATACGCTGCCACGGCCGGCAAGGGCGCATGCTCCAAGGGCGTGCCGAACCAGCGATTGACCGACAACCCGACCGGAATATCGGCCAGCGTGAATTCAGGACCCGCCACGAAACCGCCACTCTGCTGCAACTGATGTTCCAACACCTGCATGAAGCGCGTCCAGCCGGCGATGGAGGCCGCCAGTTGCTGCGCATCGCCATGCTCGGGCGACTTGCGCACCAGCGCCATGAAGGCATAGCTCCAGCTGCGGTTGAGGTCACTGGCCTGCCAGTCGATCCACTGGTCGATGCGCGCGCGCAGACGCGGTGCTTGCGGATACAGCGCACCGTCACCGTATTGCCCGGCGAGATAGCGCAGGATGCTGTTGGACTCCCACAGGACGAAGCCATGATCATCAATCACCGGCACCATCGCATTGGGATTCATGGCAACGAAGGACGGTTCGCTGGTCGCCCTGAAACCGATGCCCCAGTCCTGCCGCTCAAAGGCAATGTCCAGCTCGCTGCAAGCCCACAGGACCTTGCGAACATTGATGGAAGTGTCACGGCCGTAGATCGTCAGCATGCAGGCTCCTGTAGAGTAAGTGTCAGGCTGGCAAGCCTAGCAGGTGGCCCGGTACGGTGCCATGCACAGTTCTTCCTCATTCTCCCAGGTGACTGTTGCGCCGCAGTCAAGTGGCCCGGTACAAAGGCACCAACTGTACCGGGACGGTTTTCAGAAGTGGCCGTACAATCGACCTCCCACTGGCCATACCTGCCGCCCACATCCATGTCTTCCTCCAACATTGCCAAGCTGTTGCTGCTGGCTGCCATCTGGGGCACCAGCTTCATGCTCATGCGCATCGCCGCTCCGGTCTTCGGCCCCATGCTGACCACCTTCGGCCGTGCTTCGCTGGCCACGCTGTCGCTGCTGGCCTTTGCCCGCATGCGCGGGGTGCCGCTGCAGTGGCGACGCAACTGGCTGCCCTACCTGGTGATCGGCATCTTCAACACCGCCCTGCCCTTCGCGCTGTTTGCCTGGTCGGCGCTGCACATTCCCTCGGCCTACATGGCCACCATGAATTCGCTGGCACCGATCTTCACGGCCATGTTCGGTTTCCTGCTGCTGGGCGAACGGCTGAGCCTGGTGCGTACCGGGGCCTTCGTGCTGGGCCTGGTCGGCGTGGCGGTGCTGGTCGGCATCGGCCCGGCACCGGTGGATGCGCTGGTGATCGCCGGGGTGCTGGCGGCCATGGGTGCGGCGGTCAGCTATGGTTTTGCGGCCACCTTCACGCGCATGCGCGCCGGCGGCATCCCGCCCATCGCCATGGCCACCGGCAGCCAGTTCGCCGCTGCCCTGTGCCTGCTGCCGCTGGCTGCGCCGTCGATGCCGCATGCGCTGCAGGCGGGTACCCTGCCTGCGCTGTTATCTGTACTGGTGCTGGGCGTGGTCTGTACCGGTATCGCTTACGCACTGTTCTTCCAACTGATTGCCGCCGAAGGGGCGACCAAGGCCATCACCGTGACCTTCCTGGTGCCGATGACGGCTTCGCTGTGGGGCTGGCTGCTGCTGGATGAACCGGTGACCGTGGGCACCGTGACCGGCATCGCCGTCGTGCTCATCGCCACCGCCACCGCCTTGCGGGCCAAACCGGCAGCGGCCGCCAAGGACAAGAAAGTGACTGCCTGATTCGAGGCTGACCCAAACAAAAAGGCGCTGCGAGAAAATCCGCAGCGCCTTTTTTCATCCCGCCAGCTCCGGCTTACCAGCCGTACTGCGCGCACGCCTTGCGATACGCCAGCCCTGCCAGCGCCACATCTTCCAGCCCGATGCCGATGGCCTTGTAGATGACGATGTCCTCGTCGCGGCGCTGATACGGCATGCTGCCATCGACGGCCTGCGCCAGTTCCATCACCTTGTCCCACGCGAACACGCCCGGTGCGCACTGCACCAGGTCGCCGGCCTCCTGCTGCGCCTGCGGCTTCCATTCCACGAACAGCGCGGCAGCACGGCCGATGGCGGTGTCGTCCAGTTCGCGCACGTTGGCCTTGGAGGCTCCGACGGCGGCGACGAAAGTCCCCGGACGCAGCAGCTTGCCATCGAACAGCGGCGTGGCTGAACGGGTGACGGTGACCAGCACGTCCGCTGCGGCGGCGGCTTCATCGATGCTCACCACGCGCGCCGGAACGCCCAGGGTGCGCGTGACTTCCTCGGCCAGGGCTTCGCGGCCCGACAAGCCGGCGATCAATACTTCCTTGAACGGCCGCACCTGCAGCAGCGCCGGAATGTGCGAACGCGCCTGCACGCCGGTGCCGATCACCGCCAGGGTGGCGGCGTCCTTGCGGGCCAGCGCATCGCAGGCCACTGCGGTTGCGGCCGCAGTGCGCAGGCCGGTCATGGCGTCACCTTCCAGCGTGCACAGCGGTGCGCCGGTCTCGCTGGAGAACAGCTGGATGACGAACTTGAACTGGCCCTTGATGGTGGTGTAGACCTTGGCCCCGGCGATCCCGGCCGACGGAATGACCGCCCCCATCATCGACAGCATCACGCCATTGGCGGCACTGGTGCGCACGCGCCCCTGGTGCGCGCCCTCGGCGGCGTGGGCAAAGGCCTCGCGCATGGAGGCGATGGCGTCTTCGGTGGTCAGCAGTTCGCTGACCTGCTGGTTGGTGAGAAATTTCATGCGGGACCTTGGCTTCAAAAAATGCAGGAAAAATTATGGCGTGCCGTGCTCGGCCTTGAGATAGTTCCAAATCCGGTCTATGTCCGGATTGGCACCATCCAGACGGCGATAGACGCGGATATCCATCTCGTCGCACCACAGCCCCTGCTCCAGCGCTTCGCTGTCGTTCGGGGCGATGGCCAGGGTCAGCTTGCCCTCGGCGATCTCGCGCGACACCGCACTGGCCGGCAGCCAGGCGATGCCGTGGCCTTCGACGGCCATGCTCTTCAAGCCTTCGGCCAGGTCGGTCTCGAAGCGACGGAACAGGTGCACGCGGCGCGGGCTGGAATGCAGGGCCTTCTCGACGATGCGCGAGAGCGAGGAATACGGGGAATAACTGAGGAAAGGTTGCGGATCATTGGGCGTACCCGGCAACACATACTTGGGCTGGCCACTGGGCAGCGTCTTGACATAGGGACGCAGCGGCTCCTTGCCCAGCGAGAGCACGGCATAGCGTTCGGTATCGAGGGCGATGCCCTGCTGGCGATGGTCATAGCACAGCAGCAGGTCGCAGTTGCGTTCCACCAGGGCCATGACGGCATCGTGCACGTTGCCGGCCATGACGGTGGTGGCGATGGCGCCGATGGTCTTTTCGATTTCCGACAGCAGCTTGGGGAACACGGTCAGCAAGAGCGTGTGCGGCATCGCAAAGCGTACCGAGGATTGCGCCCCCGCCAGTTGGCCGCGCAGCACCAGCCGCGCCTGCATCGACTGGTTGAGCATTTCCTTGGCGATCGGGACGAAGGATTCACCAGCCGGCGTGAGCGTGCAGGGATAGGACGAGCGATCGAACAGTTCGGCACCCAGCCAGGTTTCCAGCGAGCGGATGCGGCGGCCGAAGGCCGGTTGCGTGACATTGCGCAGTTTGGCCGAGCGGCTGAAGTTCAGCGTATCGACGACCGAGAGGAAGTCCTCCACCCATTTGATTTCCATCTTCCCTACCCCGTTGGCTTGCCGCGCTGATACGGCGGCTTGTCTTTGGTGCCGACCACGTTGTGCCTGGCGGCGACCCTCCCTTGGAACGCAGCCACTATACCGAAATGGCATGAGCAGCGCCCCATGCCATTTTGGCATGAGGCGCATTGAAAGCGGGAGCACAGGCGGTGAATAAACGATGCGGCGCAGTGATCACACCAGCTCAGCCGGGGCCCTGCAACAGCGCTGGCGGCATCAGGGGCAAGCCGTGACGGAAAACCGCATGCGGAAGAACAGTTGCCACATCGTACTGCGCATCGCGCAGGCACAGGTCCAGCCGCACCTGCCGGCCCGCGCGGTCGAGCCGCACGGCGCGCAGGTAGTGGCGCTCCGGGAGTACGGCCGCAGCGGGGCCGGCCATGGCGGCCGAGAACGGTGCGCCCCAGCAGGTGAGCGCGAAGCCCTGCTGTTCCAGCCAGTGGCACACGGCAGCGACCAGACGCGGATCGTCGGGCAGCAGCAGATCCGCATCGGCGGGCGCCTGCGACAACGGCAAATCCTGCAGCCAGCGCGCAAAGCTGCCGTAAAGGACGAACCCCGGATGCGCCAACTGCAGCGCTTGCAGCACGGCAAGGGTCTGCTCCGTATCGATGGCATGCGGCAGATGGCGCGCGATCAGCGCGTATTCATGCGAACGATTGCTGCGCAGCTGGCCGGGCATCTCGGGCGCACTGGCGCGGTCATAGATCAGGATGCGTTCTTCGACGAAACGGAAGCGGTCCGCCATCAGCCGCGCCAGATCCCAGGCCAGCGGCACGAACTGCTCGCCCACCCGCAGATTCTCGGCGCACAGCACCACCCAGCCGCCGGGACGCAAACAGTCGCGCAATGCGCGCAGCAGACGCTCCAGCATGCCGAGGAAAGCGGCGTAGGTCTGGCTGGCGTAAAGCTGTGCAGCGTGCGCGGCGTCGGAGGCGTCCGGCCACTGGCAGCCGAAGTAAGGCACGTTGCTCAACACCAGGTCCACCGGCGGCAGGGAATGCGCGAGCGCCGTGGCATCGCCTTGCAACACTTGCTGTGGCGGACCATCGGCCCCGAGACGCTGCAGCCGCTGGCGCGTCAATGCCACGCGCTGGCCATCAATCTCGATGCCGATGCCCGCGCGGCCCACGCTGTGCGCGGCGACCAGCGTGCTGCCAAATCCGCAGAAGGGATCCAGCACCTTGCCGTCAGGTGGGCACAGGTGCGCAATGAACGGCTGCATCTGCTCCACCCAGCCGCAATCGCGCGCGCCGAAGGGATCGGTCTCGGCCAGCTCCTGTGGCAGGGTCCAGGCAGGGTCCTGCCTGCTGAGGTGCAGCCAGCTGTTGTCGTTCATCACGGGCTCCGCAGCAGCTGCAGCGGCTGCAGCGCGCGACCACGCATGGGCGCGGCACCGGTGGTTTCCAGCAGCACGTGTTGTTCCGGATTCCAGCCGCCGCACAGGCGGCCATTGGCATGGAACACCAGCTTGTAGATGCGTCCGCTGGCATGGCGCGCATGCATGCGCACGTAGTCCGAGGCTTCAAAGGTGAGCTGCATGCCGCGCCAGTGCAGCACCACGTTCCAGAAGTAGTAGCCGGAGGTGGCATGCACCGGTTGCGCTTCGGCGCTCAGTTCCGGATCGGCCAGGCAGGCTGCCAGCAACGCCGCCACATCGATGCGCGCGCCGCCGATGTAGCGGGCCGTGACGTTGTTGCGGTATTGCGGTCCGAGTTGCGAGAACTCGCGCAGGATCACCGCCGTCACGCCGCGCAGTTGCGCCCAGCGCAGATAGGCTTTCAGCGCGGGCACGCCATCGATGCCACCCTGCTGCACGATGCACACCAGCTTCACCGGCAACTGCGGCACCAGTTGCGTGAGCGTGGCGTCGATGCCGGCCTGCGTGGCAACCGCCTGTCCGCTGCGAAAACGCATGATGGCCTGATTGGCCTGGGCCTCATGATGATGGCGCGACAGTTCCACCCAGCCCAGATCAAAAGCCTGCAGGCGCGTGACCAGCTCCGCGCCCCGCGGCGTGGCCAGGCCGGCTCCATTGGTGTAGAGCACGCTGCCCTGCACGGGTGACTGGCGCGCGTGCTCCTGCAGGACATCGAGCATGGACAGCATCCAGCCGGCGTCATCGGTGGTCTCCAGTCCCGACAGCGACCACGACAGCGGCAGCCCGCGCAGCGCAGCGAGCGCTTGCCGGAGCTGTGCGCCGTACTGCGGACCGGGTCGTAGCGCTGCGGCGTGCGGGCCGCCATCGTCCAGCGTTTCCGAACAGAAGCGGCAGCGCGCCGAGCAAGGCTGCGCCGAGGCATAGGGCGTGAAAGTCACCGGCTGGGCGATCTGCACGGTGCGCCCGCCGATCTCCCAGCGCCGCCACCGCCTTGCATCGTCCTGGTCGGGCTCGCGCCGGATCACGCGTGGCAGGCGGTTTTCCAGCAGCTGCTGCAGGGCGGCGGGCATCAGGTCCGGCAGCGCCGGACTATCCGGTGCGATGGGCTCGGCGGTGTCGACGGCGTCAGAGATGGCCATGGTCTCACTCGCTGCCGGTGAGGTTGAGGAAGGTATCGAGGATATGGAAGTGATCGTCGAAGAAGCTCGCCTCCATCGCCGCCAGTTGTGCAATCGGTGTCCACACCGCCTGGGCCGCATCATCGGCGGCCTCGACCTCGGGCAGTTGTTCCAGCCGCAGGTCAAAGTAGTAAGCATGAGTGATGGTGCGGCCGCGCGCACTGCGGTCGGGGTGATCGAAAATCTTGACGTCCACCAGGGCCTCTTCCAGCGTCACATCCAGCACGGCCAGGTTGGTTTCCTCGGCCAGTTCGCGCAGGGCGGCCTGCATCAGGCGCTCGCGCTGGTCCAGGAAACCGCCGGGGATGGCCCACAGCCCGCGCCCCGGAAAGCCCTTGCGCTGTACCAGCAGCACGTGGTCCGCCGCGCGGATCACGGCATCCACTGTCGTGAAGACAGGCGGATACGGTGCCGCAGCCCAGGCCGCTTGATACTTGCGCAACTGGCGATGTTCTTCCACCAGGGCGGCGTAATGCGGCAGCAGCGACCAGGCGCGCAGGTAGTGGCGCACGCTGGGCGGCACCATCGTGTCGAGAACGTCGAGGCTGACTTCCAGGTCCTCGGCCTCGAACCAGACGTTGCGAATGTCGGTGGCGTCGATGTCGCCCGCGCGCGGCAGGGTTTCCAGCTGCCATTGCGGGAAGTGGCGCAGGTAGTAGCTGGAGGCATCCTTGAAGTGGCCGACCAGCAGCACCCTTGCCTGGGGATCGGTCTCGGCCGCGACCAGGCGGCGCACTTCGGCGGACCAGCGGCGATCGTCGTAGTAATCGCGGGTGGCGACGAAACGCAGGCGTTCACGCTGGCCCGGCGGCATGGCACCGGCGATCATGGCGGCGCGCTCTTCCCAGGTGAAAGGGTTCTTGGTGTTGCGGGCGTGGAAGGCTGAACCCAGCACCACGATCACCGTGGCCGCGCGCTCCAGCGCGTGATGCAGCAGGTGCAGGTGGCCGATGTGCACGGGCTGGAAGCGGCCGATCACCACGGCGGCATCGTATTGCGGAGTCAGGACGGGCATGCGCTTTCCTTAATTTTTATCAACAGGGTCGAACGGCCGTTCACCTGAATGACGGATGACGGCCAGCGCCTCAATAGCGCACTGCGATCGGAATCTGCCGTCCGCTGCCAAAGGCCCGGGCGCGCACCCGGATCACTGGCGGCGACTGGCGGCGCTTGTATTCGTTGCGCGCCACCATGCGGCAGATGCGTTCGACCAGTGCTGCCCCGGTTTCGGTTCCGCTGAGCTGTTCGACTGCGCGGCTTGCCGCAAGGGCTTCATCGGCAGGAAGGCGGCTGCCTTCGATGTGCCACTTGAGAATCTCGTCGAGCACCTCGTAAGGCGGCAGGCTGTCGGTATCGCGCTGGTCCGGGGCCAGTTCGGCCGAGGGGGCCTTGTCGATGATGGCGGCGGGGATGATCTCGCGGCCGGCCTGCGCATTGAGGTGGCGCGCCAGGGCATAGACCTCGGTCTTGTAGAGATCGCCGATCAGGCCCAGGCCACCGTTGGTATCGCCATACAGGGTGCAGTAGCCGACCGAGATCTCGCTCTTGTTGCCGGTGGTCAGCAGCAGGGCGTCATACCCGTTGGAGTATTCCATGAGGATGGCACCGCGCACGCGGGCCTGCAGGTTTTCCAGCGGCAGCCCGCGCAGGGGTGCGCCGAAGGCCTTGGCAAAACCGTCCTCGAACTCGCGCACCAGATCGGAAATGGGATGGCGGAACAGCGTCACGCCCAGCGCCTGGCACAGCGTTTCGGAATCATCGACCGAACCGGTGCTGGAGAACATCGACGGCATGGTCACCGCCACCACGTTCTGCGCCCCCAGCGCCTCCACGGCCAGCGCGATGGTGAGCGCCGAATCGATGCCACCGGAACACCCAACCACCACCTTGCCGAAGCCGCAGCGGCGCGCATAGTCGCGCAGGCCCAGCAGGATCTGGCGGCGCTGGAATTCGGGCGTGGCCAGGGTCTGGTCTGCGCGGACCGGTTCGCCCACACCGTCGCTGCGCAGGAAGCGCCCGCTCTCGAAGGCGATGACCTGGAAATCCTCGGCCAGGCGCGCCGCCTCGAAGGCCAGTCCCTGCAGCGGCGACATGGCGAAGGAGCCGCCGTCATAGACCAGCTGGTCCTGCCCGCCGACCTGGTTGACGTAGAGCAGTGCCATCTGGCGGCGCAGGCAGGCGGCCTGGAACAGGGCGTGGCGCTGGCTGCGCTTGCCGACGTCCGACGGGCTGGCGTTGATGGAGACCACCAGTTGCGCATCGGCCTGCGCCAGCTTCTCGAAGGGATTGACGCGATAGCTGCGCAGGTCGTCGTTCCAGCCATCCTCGCAGATCAGGAAGCCGACCCGCATGCCCTTGACCGGCAACACGCAGGCCGTCTCCGGACCGGCCTCGAAATGGCGGCCATCATCGAAGACGCCATACACCGGCAGCAACTGCTTGTGATACTCGGCCACGATGACACCCTCGCGCACCGCCAGCAGGGCATTGAAGAGCGGCTTGCCGGGGCCGGGATTGCGGCGCGGCGCGCCGATCACGGCAGTCAGTCCGGGCAGGCTGCGGGTGGCGTCGATGACCGATTGCAAAGTCTGTTCGGCCTGCGCCAGGAAGCGTGCTTCTTCCAGCAAATCGCCGGGGTAGTAGCCGCAGACCGAGAGTTCAGGAAAGACCACCAGGTCGGCACCGGCCCCGGCGGCGCGCTGCAGGGCATCGAGGTGAAGCGCCAGGTTGCCGGTGAAGTCACCGATGGTGGGATTGCATTGGGCGATGGCGATGCGAAGCATGATGCATCCTTTCTGCCGCCGCAGCGGCTCAGGCAGGGGTGGCCGGCGCAGCGATGCCGAACAGCTGGCGCAGGTAGGCCAGGAAAGTTTCATCCTTGCACAAAGTCTTGCCCGGCGAATCGGACAGCTTGGCCACGGCCTGGCCATTGCAGGACGAGAGCTTCATGACGATGTTCAGCGGCGCGATGCCGGTGTCGTTGCTGAGGTTGGTGCCGATGCCGAAACCGGTCATGGCACGGTCGGAAAAATGACGATACAGACGCAGCGCCTGCGGCAGGTCCAGTCCATCGGAGAACACCAGGCGCTTGGTGTTGGCATCCAGGCGCAGCTTGCGATAGTGCGCCAGCGCCTTCTCGCCCCATTCGAAGGGATCGCCCGAGTCGTGCCGCAGGCCGTCGAAGAGCTTGGCGAAATACAGGTCAAAGTCGGCCAGGAAAGCATCCATGCCGACCACGTCGGTCAGGGCCACGCCGAGGTCGCCGCGGTATTCCTGCACCCAGTCTTCCAGTGCGGCTTTCTGGAAATCACGCAGCCGCACGCCGAAGGATTGGTAGGACTGCAGGTATTCGTGGGCCATGGTGCCGATCGGCACCAGTTGATACTTCTTCGCGAGCCAGACGTTGGAGGTGCCCTTGAAATACTGCGGGACCTCGCGCGCCAGCGTGGCCACCACTTCCTCCTGCCACGCTCCGCTGTAGCGGCGGCGCACGCCGAAGTCGAAGAATTCGAAGGGATGACGGCCTGGCGCTTCAGCGGCGAAGGCGTGCAGAAGTGCGAGCTTGTCCTGCAGGCGGCGGCGCGCTTCTTCCCCGGCCGCTGGCGTGCCGATCCGGCGGAAATAGAGTTCGTTGACGATGTAGAGCACGAAGATTTCGAAGCCCATGACATGCACCTGCGGACCGCGCGCCACGATGCACAGGCGCTCGCCCTCGGTGCTGACCTCGATGAACTTGCGTTGGAAGCGGAACAGCGCGAGGAAGTCGATGAAGTCGCTCTTCATGTAGCGCAGCTGCGCCAGATAGGCCAGTTCATCACTGCTGAAGCGCAGGCTGCACAGGTGATCCAGCTCGCGCTCCACCTCTTCTTTCAATTCGGCCAGCGGGAATTGCGGCTGGTTGCGGCACACGAAGGTGTATTCGGCCTGGGCACCGGGATGGCTGTGCAGCAGGGCCTGCCACATGGTGAACTTGTAGAGATCGGTTTCCAGCAGACTGCGAACGACGGGTGCCATGATGGGGCACTCCTTTCAACGTGGATGGGTCAGGCGTTGGCTTGCAGTTCCTGCAGCACCTGCTCCGAAGTGGCCAGGCGCACGCCAGCCTGTGACATGGCGGCCAGGAAGTCCTGGTACTGCGCCTCGAAGCCGGCCACCGGGCTCATGCAATCGGTCACCAGTACCAGCCGTGCACGGCCGGCGGCGTCGAGGTTGGCGGCGATGTGCTCGGTGGTGGCGCGCACGCAGTGGCTGCCCGCCTCGCCGGTGATGTAGACGGTATCGGCCTGCGCCAGGGTGACGATGAAGCCACGGTTGAGCTGGGTGGCAGGATCATCGTCATCCGGCACTTCGGCCATCACTGCCGAATAGTGCTCGGTCCACGGGTTGCTGCCCTTGCCCAGCTTGGTGACCACGCCCAGCGTGCGTTCTTCCCAGCGGTTGTAGGCGGCGCGCACATCGGCGTGGACCGCCCCGCCCCAGCTGCCGATCTCGCAGTGCACCGGCCAGACCATGAGGCGATAGCGTCCGGCGGTTTCCAGGGCATCGAGATAGGCCAGCGCACGCGGCAATGCTTGCGGATCACGTGGCAGGTACGCGCCGGCACGGACCTGCGCGGCCTCAATCTGGGTGAAAGGCGTGACCGCCGCACCATCGGCTTGCTGCCAGAACGTGGGATGGGCGATGTCCAGCCTGTGGTGGGCGTCGAGGGTGATGCTGATGGCCGACAGGCCAGTACCGCCCTGGTCGATCAGACGCGCCACGCGCTGCAGGTCGGCATGGCTGCCCGCTACCGGCAGCGCTGGCTGCAGTATGCCGCCTGTAGCCGGGTCCACCGGTAACCAATCCGCCGGCAGGTCGCAGAAATCGTTTTGCGGATCGATCACGAGGAGATGCAGGGAGCGCTTCATGGTGTCCACCTTTCGGAGTGCGTCGGGTTACGGTAAAGCCAGTGTAGACCACTTAATTTACTTTTGCAACTAACATAGGCTTCGTGAATTTTCTGGGTTATCCCTGTAAATTGCGGTTTACAGGCCACCCATGATTCGAATTGCAACAAATAGATTCACAATGACACTAAGTACCTTTAGACTTCCCTGACTTGGACAAGGCGAGGAGAAAAATGGATCCGGTGATCTGCACAGTGGATGTGGCGTTGCTCACGCTCACGGCCGAGGGGCTGGAAGTGGCGCTGCTCAAGCGCGAACATGCGCCCTTCAAGGGGGTGGCGGCGCTGCCCGGCGGCTACATTCATGCGCGCACTGACGTCGATGCGCGCGATGCCGCGCGTCGCGTGCTGCTGGACAAGACCGGCATCGCCGCGCCCTACCTGGAACAACTGGCTACCTTCTCCGGTGCGGCGCGTGATCCGCGCGGCTGGTCGATCTCGATCGCGTATTACGCGCTGGTACCGGCCAGCACCATCGCCCAGGCCGAGCGGGACGAGGTCCGCCTGCACAGCGTGGACCGCCTGCCGCCGCTGCCCTTCGACCATGGCGACATCATCGGCACCGCCGTCTCGCGCCTGCGCAGCAAGAGCCAGTATTCGTCGCTGCCCTGCCATCTGCTGGGCGATGTCTTTACCTTGCCGCAGTTGCAGCGGGTCTACGAAGTGCTGATGGGCGAGAGCATCAACAAAGTAAGTTTCCGCCGCAAGATGACCGAGATGGACATGCTCGATCCGGTGGACGGACAGTTCGAGAGCGGGGCGCATCGTCCGGCGCAGCTGTATCGCCTGAAGCCCGCCTTTCGTGAAGAGTTGCAGTTGCTGGAGCGCGGGCTTTGAGGCAAATGGCGCTTAGAAACCGGACAGGCGCAAACAAAAGCGGCGCACCCCGATGGGTGCGCCGCTTTTTTCATATCGAAATTCTTGAGCCAGGCTCAGGCACAGCAATTGCCGCCGCTATCGGCACAGCGTTCACGACGCTGCAATTCACGGCGGTGGCGCACACGTTGCGAGACGCGATAGACGGCGCGCTGGGTCAGCATCATGGACAAGGTGCTCAAGCTGAACTCGGCGGCAATGAGCAAACCGACCAGAGCGGCAAATTGCAGGTAGATCCGTGGATACACGGAGAGGCTACGCGAGAACAGTTGATGCAGCATGATGAATTCCTCTTTCTTGTTTTACGTGCTGGGGGTTCTGCTTCACACCAGTGACGATGCAGCGAACCGCGATGCGTGGCCGATCATGCCGGTCCACGCATCGGATCACCCTGCATCAGGCACCAGCGTAGGTCGAATCGGCGACGCTGCCGGCGGTTTGCACGGCGCTCTTGGCAGGAGCGTTGCTGACGGCCGGGAACACCGAGTCAGGCTGGTTGGCGATGCCTTGTGCCTGGGCGCGGGCCAGGTCGGCCTTCACGGCAGCGCGGGTGGTGTGCGAGACGAAAGGCTTGTCAACCGGGTATTGGGCTTCAGCGAAAGCGACGGACGAAGCGGACAGGGCCAGGACGGCGGCGATAATGGTCTTTGCGGACATGATGTTTCTCCTTGAATACGTTAAGTGGACTTCAGCAGGGTTGCTTACAGTTCAGTGATGCAGGTAGCCGGGATGTTGTTCGGCTCACGCCATTCACTCTCTAGAACCGCATCGTTTCTTGCGTTGCGATGTCGTTCATCGATGGACTGAAGTCTACGGAAGAGCGCTCAGGAGAAAAACCACGCTGGAAAGAATTGAGTGTTCCGGGTTCTGGAACAATCGCCATTGCCTATCGAGCCGATAGTCCGAAAGTGATACAAAGCCGCGCCATCAGGTCCACTGGCGCTGGTTCGCGCGCAGGGGCTGGGTGTATTCCTCGTGCTGGACCTGCTTCGCTACCGGACGCGCAGGGCCGGTCTCGGCACGCACGCGCACCTCGGGCGTGCAGGCCTGCGAGGACATCTGCAGCGCAGGCTGCAGCTGGCGCGGCGGACGGACCACCGGCGGCAAACGTCCACCCGCGAGCGTTTTACGCAAGCGCTTGCGCATCGGATCGTCAGTTTGCTCAAGCCGGCAGGCAGGCTGGCCGGTTCTGGATTGGTCGGTAGCTGCCATGATTCGGTTCTCCCATCTTGTGGCGGGCACGTTGGCTGCCTTCATTGTCGGGGAGCAGTATCACGCCGGAGGACCGGACGGTTAAGCGGACAACGGCTCTGCCTGCTGTAGGAAAGCAGGCAGAGCCGCAACTGACGACAGCGGCGAACGCGCCCGGCTCAGAAGTGATGGTCGTAGCGAACCTGGAACTTGCTGTTCTCGGCCCGGTTGCGCACGGCAAATTCCTGGTACACGTTGAAGAACAGCAGGTCGCGCTCGGACAATCTCACCATGGCCGCCGGCCCCAGTCCGACCACGCGCTCGCGCCGCCCGCCCACATCGCTGCCATTGACCTTGGTATCGGTGATCTGCTGCAGCCAGTAGCCGGCCGCGCCGATGGTCAGCGTCGGATTGAGCACGTACTCGGCGGAGAAGTTGGCATGTACCGCCTGCCCCGCCTGCGTGGAGCTGACGTTGTTGCCGAAGGCTGCATTGGGCGAGTTGTTGCGGGCATTCCAGAGATAGTGCAGGCGCCAGCTGAAACTCAGGTTCTGGCTGGCCCACAACGTACCGGCCCAATAGGGATCGAAGGACCAGGTATTGCTGCCCGGATTGACGGTGGCATTGCGGTCATAGGCCCCGGTAGGCAGGATGAACTGCAGTTCGAACCGCTGCGAATAAAGCGGCCCTTGCGCCCCCATGACGGGATCGTACTGCACAGACACGCCGGCGCTGATGTCGCCAATGCCGGTATTGCCGCGAAGGATGGCATTGTTGGCACCATCGTCCACCTTGGCATTGGCCACCCACGGCACCAGCATCTGGAAGCCCAGTTGCTTGTTGCCGAATTTGGCACCCGGTGGCACGTAGATGAACTGGCTGATGGGGGCGAACACGCTGATGTCCTGGGTGGCAGGAAAGCCCAGCCGGTTGCCGTTGTTGTCCACCAGTTTGGTGGCCTTGGTGTAGGTGAGGTATTCGACGAAGTAAAAGCCGGGACCGCCGGGCAGCGGTGCGCCATCGAAGAAACTGGTCCCGCCCATGTTGACGGCGGGCTGGTCGTAGGCGCTGGCCAGCGCGGGCAGCAGGCTCAGGCTCAGTGCCAGCCGCGCCGCGCGCCGGCGGGCGGGCTGTCGGTGCTCTCTCATGGTGTCTCCTTGTATTGTTATCGGATGGGTCGCTTGCCGTGCGTCGGATTCAGAGATAGGTCGAGGCCAGTCCGCCATCGACCGGCAGGTTCACGCCATTGATCCAGCGGCTGCCGTCATCGCACAGCCAGACGATGGCCGCAGCGATCTCGTCCGGATAGGCCGGGCGCTTCATGCGATGGGCATCCTTCTGTACGCGGTCCTGCCCGAGCATGGTCACGAAATCGCCCAGGATGGGCGTGAGCACCGGACCCGGCGCAACGCTGTTCATGCGGATCGAATGCTTCAGGAACCAGGGCTGGGCCTGGGCCATGCTCCAGACGATGAGCGCTTCCTTGAAATACTGATAGCAGCGCTCCTGCGGCACCGGATGCTGCGCCAGCCACTCGGCCCCGGCCGCGAAACCGGCGGTCTGCGCCAGCGCCTTGTGCTGGTCCAGCCGCTGCGGCCATTCGGCACCGAGGATGGAAGCCACGTTGACGATGGCGCTGCCCGGCGGCATGCGGCGAATCAGCAGCTCGGTGAGATGGCGCAAGCCGAGATAGTTCACGCGTGCAACCAAGTCCGCCGGGGCCGTGCCGGGCACACCGGCGATGTTGCACAGGCCATCGATCTTCTCGGGCAATTGCGCGGCGGCATCGTGGATGGCATCGGCGGTGGAAAGATCGGCCTGCACGAAACCCTCCACGCTGATGATGGGGGCATTGCGATCCACCCCGATCACGCGGGCACCCTGGACCCGCAGCAGCCGCGCGGTCTCGGCACCGATGCCGGAAGAAACGCCGGTGACGACGATGGTCTTGTCTTGCAGTGTCATGCTGGTCTCCTTGAATAATGATTTATATCGTTTGGTTTTTTTACAGCGGCACGCATGCGATGGATTCAGAAGGGATACGGCGTGGCCTGCTCCTTGACGGTGATCCACTTCCATTGCGTGTACTCTTCCCAGTCGGCCGGCCCGCCCACGCTGGTGCCGTTGCCTGCAATGCCGGGACCACCGAAGGGGTTCACGCATTCGTCGTTGACGGTCTGGTCATTGACGTGGACCATGCCCTGGCGCAGCCGCCCCGCCACCCGCATGGCGCGGGCCAGCGAACCGGAGATCACGCCGGCGGCCAGTCCGCCCTGGTTCTGGTTGGCCAGGGTGATGGCTTCTTCCTCGGAATCCACCGTGATGACGCTGGCCACCGGACCAAAGATTTCTTCATCAAATACGCGCATGCCGGGCCGCACGCCGGACAGCACCGTCGGCTGATAGAACAAACCTTCATACGAGCCTCCAGCCAGCAAGCGTGCGCCGGCCGCCACGCTGTCCTGCACCAGTCCGTGCACGCGCTGCAGCTGGCGCGCATCAATCAGCGGGCCCAGCGCCACCTGGCCGCTGGCCCCATCGCCCACGGGCAGGTGACGCGCCTTGTCCACCAGGCGCTCCAGCAGACCCGCTGCCTGCGAGGCATGAACCAGGATGCGATTGGCCGCCATGCAGATCTGCCCCTGGTGCAGCCACGCGCCCCAGGCCGCGTTGCTGGCGGCGACGTCGAGGTCGGCATCGTCGAGGATCACCAGCGCATTGGCCCCGCCCAGTTCCAGCGAGACCTTCTTGAGATGGCGTCCGGCCAGCTCGCCGATGCGGCGGCCCACGGCGGGCGAACCGGTGAAGGCGATCATCGGCACCTGCGGTGCCGTCACCAGCGCCTCGCCGGCCTCCGCGCCGCCGGGCAGCACATGCAGCAGACCGGCCGGCAAACCCGCTTCCTCAAAGATGCGCGCCAGCATGAAGCCGCCGGACACGGGCGTGCGCACATCCGGCTTGACCACCACCGCATTGCCCGCCGCCAGCGCCGGCGCCACCGTGCGCAAGGTCAGGATCAGCGGGAAATTGAAAGGCGAGATCACCCCGATCACGCCCAGTGGCGCACGTCTGGCGATGCTCAGGCGACCCGGCGCGCTGGGCAGCAACTGTCCCTGCGCTTGCAGCGGCATGCCGGCCGCGAGGTGGCACAGGGTGATGGCTTCGCGCACCTCGTGTTCGCCCTTGAAGAGCACGCCGCCGGTCTCGCGTGCCACCATGCGCGCCAGTTCATCGAAGTGCTGCTGGAACAGGTTGCCGGCGCGACGGAAGATCTCGGCACGCTCACGCGGCGGCACCCCCAGCCATTCGGCCTGGGCGGCCACGGCTGCCTGGACGGAGATGGCCACGTCATCCGCGCCGGCCAGACCAACCTCGGTCAGCGGTGCGCCGGTGGCCGGTTCGATGACGGTGGTGCCGTGTGCGGTTTCTTCCCAGCGGCCACGGAACAGGTGGCGTTGCCAGCGGGCAGGATCGAGCAAGGGGGTGGATGGGGCGGACATGCAGGTCTCCTTTGTAATGGCCGGTGAATCCGGATCGGCAGCCATTCTGCAAAGCCTGTGCCACCGCGCTGCGCGCCATCCCATGCGGCTTCGCAGCAAGCTCATCCATCCGCGACGGGGAAGGCCAGAGCAGGTTTTCGGGAGAGATTTTTGCTGCGATGGGGCGGCGTTCTTGACGCACTGCAGCTTGCGCATTTGCGCAAATTCGCCAACCATCAGCCCACTGAATTTCATCATTTGATGAACCGGGCCCGCGCCCGTCCCGCTTGTCCCTTTCCGCCAGGAGTCCGCCCATGCCGCCATCCCAGCGTATTTCCCTTGCCGAGATGGTGCGCAGCCAGGGCAGCGCCGCCGCCCCGGTGCAGCTGAGTTCGGCCAGCACCGACCGCTGGAGCGTGGATGCCCATCCGACCCTGGCGGACCTGAGCGAATGCCTGTTCTTCTCGCCCGGCGACGGCCGCATCTGGCTCAATGACCAGCGCATGCTGCTCATCCACAGCCGCAGCATGGGGACGCTGCGGCGCGAGCTGATCGACAATCTCGGCATCGACAAGGCACGCGGCCTGCTGACCCGCGCCGGCTACATCTCCGGCGCACGCGATGCGCAGCTGGTGCGTGAACGCTGGCCCGAGGCCGATCCCTCCACCATCCTCATGGCCGGCACCCGGCTGCATACGCTGGAGGGGGTGGTCAAGGTAATCCCGGTAAGCTTCAGCTATGACCCCGACAGTGGCCGCTACGAGGGCGAATTCCTGTGGCACAACTCCAGCGAAGCCGATGAACACCTGGCCGCCTACGGCGTCGCCACCGCGCCCTCGTGCTGGCAGCAGATCGGCTATGCCATCGGCTACGTCAGCACGCTGCTGGGACATCTGGTGATCTTCCGCGAAGTGGAATGCCGCGCCATGGGCACGCCGCATTGCCGCGTGATCGGCAAATCGGCCGAACTGTGGAGCGATGCCGAAGACGACCTGCGCTACCTCAATGCCCAGGACTTCGTCGGCAGCGGCATGCTGGCCACCGATGGCGAAGCCGCCGCCACCAGCCACAGCGGGCTCAGCGCCGAGGCGGCGGAAGCCATGGAGGCTGATCTGACGCGCGCGCTGGTAGGCACTTCCTCGGCCTTCAACGCTGCCTGCCATCTGCTGAACCGGGTGGCACCGACGGACGCGACCGTGCTCTTCACGGGCGAGTCGGGCGTGGGCAAGGAGCGCTTTGCACGCATGCTGCACCAGATCGGCCGCCGCGAACGCCAGCCCTTCGTGGCCATCAATTGCGCCGCCATTCCCGAGACGCTGATCGAGACCGAACTGTTTGGCGTCGAACGCGGTGCCTATACCGGGGCCACGCAATCCCGCGCGGGCCGCTTCGAACTGGCCGACGGCGGTACGCTGTTCCTTGATGAAGTGGGAACCTTGAGCCTGGTAGCGCAAGGCAAGCTGCTGCGGGTGCTGCAGGAGGGTGAATTCGAGCGCGTCGGTTCGACCCGTCCGCTCAAGGTCAAGGTACGGGTGGTGGCCGCGACCAATGAGGACCTGGCGGTGGCGGTACGGGAGGGGCGCTTCCGGCAGGACCTGTTCTTCCGCCTCAACGTGTTCCCGATCCACCTGCCCCCGCTGCGCGAGCGGCGCGACGACATTCCGCTGTTGATGAATCACTTCCTCAAGTTCTACGGGCAACGCCACGGGATTGCGGTACGCGGGTTCACGCAGCGAGCGGTGCAGGCGCTGCTCAACTACAGCTTCCCCGGCAACATCCGCGAGTTGCAGAACCTGATCGAGCGCGGCGTGATCCTGGCGCAGGGGCATCCGCTGGATTTGCCGCATATGTTCATCAGCGGTGAGACGCTCAATGACGAGGTGCTGTCGCTGGCCCTGCAGGGCGAAGGGGAAGGCGAGACCGGCACGCTCGCCGGGCGGCAGGGCGAGCGCAGGAAGGAAACTTCACATCAGCCTGAAGGCAGCCTGCTGGAGACGGTGCAGCAATGGCACGGCGGCCGCAAGGAGGAAGGCGGCGCGCTCTCCCTGCCCGCGCTGGAGCAGACCCTGATCGCGGAGGCCATCGAACGGGCCGGCGGCAACCTGTCGGCGGCGGCTCGCCTGCTTGGCATCACGCGGGCGCAGCTGGCGTACCGGCAGCAGAAGCGGGAAAGTTAGGGAATGTGCGGGCATCTCCTGGCAGGCAGGAGACGAGACGAAGAGCGTCAGGCGACGTTCTTGTAGGGACTGGGACGGTCGGCCTCATCGGCCACGATCTGCATCTCGCCGATGCGGTTGCGCAGTTCTTCCCAGGGATGGATGGGCAGGTCCTTGTCGAGATGTCCGGATTGCCTGCGCGCGGACAGATCTTCCACATCCTGCATCACGCGGTCCTGCCAGCGGTGTTCCAGCGCGATGAACAATGCAATGGCCGCCACCAGCCCGACCGAACAGATGGCCAGGGCGGCGTAGATGGCGTATTGCATGATGGTATCGAACCAGCCCATGTCCTCCCCGTCCTCGTTGTTTGATGGCAATACGGCGATGGTAGCTTGCGGATGGGTTGACGCCCATCAGGAAATGACTGAGGCGAAAAGAGGGCAGGACTGGCAGGAATGCGGCGGACTTATAAACTTTTTATCTTTTTTATCTACCAAAGATAAATACCAAAATTTTTCTATAAACCGAATCATTTGGCGCGTCATACGGTAAGCGGGGTTGACGGATATACCCTTTTTAGCTAATTTATCTTAAATAGATAAAATGAATAAAAAGGATAGATATGAACCCGGTCACGAACCCTTACGCTCCAGGTGCAGGCAGTCCACCGCCCGAATTGGCGGGGCGCGATGCTGTTCGCGAGAAGATGAGCATCTGCATCCAGCGTGTGCGTCTGGGCAAGGCCGACAAGAGCATCATGCTGGTCGGATTGCGGGGGGTAGGCAAGACTGTTCTGCTTGATCAGATGATGCGCGACGCGGAGGCAGAAGGCGTCGTCGCCATCCGCATCGAGGCACCGGAAGGCAGGTCTCTTCCCGCAGCGCTCTTGCCGCAGTTGCGACTGGGCTTGCTTCGTCTGAGCAGATTGGAGAAGTCGAAAGATTACGCGGTGCGCGGTCTGCGCGCATTGGCCGGCTTTGTGGGGAAACTGAAAGTCACGTTCAACGACATCGAAGTCGGCCTTGATTACGAAGCCGAACCGGGGCTGGCCGACAACGGCGACCTGGAAGGCGACCTGACGGCGCTGCTCGAACAAGTCGGAAAAGCCGCGCAATCGGCAGAAACGGTGGTAGCCATCTACATCGACGAACTGCAGTACGTTCCCGAAGCGCAGATGGCCGCGCTTATCTCCGCGCTCCATCGTTGTGCTCAGCAGAAATTACCCTTGATAGTCGTAGGAGCGGGCCTGCCCCAGCTCAGGGGCCGCATGGGCGAAGCGAAGTCGTACGCCGAGCGGCTGTTCGCGTTCCCCCCCATCGGTCCTTTGGGAGAGGAGGATGCGACTGATGCGATCGTCAAACCCGCCGCAAGCGAACACGTCGAGGTTGACCAGGATGCAGTCAAACTGATCGTCCAATACACCCAAGGCTATCCCTACTTCCTGCAGGAATGGGGCAAACATGCCTGGGATGTCGCAGAAAAAAGTCCGATCACCAAAGCAGACGTCGAGAAAGCTTCTACCGAAGCCATCGCGGCCTTGGATGAAAGTTTCTTCCGCGTGCGTTTTGACCGACTCACTCCCACCGAAAAAAGATACCTGCGTGCGATGGCGGAACTAGGTCAGGGGCCTCACCGCTCCGGAGACATTGCTTCCGAATTGGGACGAGAGAGCTCATCCTTGGGGCCGGTACGGAGCAGCCTGATCGCCAAAGGCATGATCTGGAGTCCGACACATGGGGATACCGCCTTCACCGTTCCCTTGTTTGATGACTTCATGAAGCGAATCATGCCCGGCCGCGACTGGCTCAATGCGGAGGTTTAGCGGTGCCTCTGCATGAGCTTCCACAGGGTCTGCATGGACGTCACCCAATAAAGAAATAACTTCATCGTCGCAAATAGCCGGCCAAGCTCATCCACAGGAACCCGCGCTGCCAGCGGGCGGTCTGCCATTCAGGCGCAGGCTGCACGGTGCGCCTCGTCTCGCACACGGAGCCCTCGATGATTGCCACCCCATCCGCCACCATCCCTGCCCGCCTCGACCGCCTGCCCTGGTCGCGCTGGCACTGGCGCGTGGTCATCGCCTTGGGCGTGGCCTGGGTACTGGACGGGCTGGAAGTCACGCTGGTCGGATCGCTCGGCAGCGTACTGGAGCGCAGCGATACGCTGGCGCTCGATGCGGCGCAGGTCGGCTGGACCGGCTCGCTCTATATCGCCGGTACCGTGCTGGGCGCGCTGGTCTTCGGCCGCCTCACCGACCGGCTGGGGCGCAAGCGGCTCTTCATGCTGACGCTGATGCTGTACATGGCGGCGACACTGGCCACCGCCTTCGCGCAGGATTTCCTGGTCCTGGCGCTGTGCCGCTTCGTGACTGGCCTTGGCATCGGCGGCGAATACGCGGCCATCAATTCCGCCATTGATGAGCTGGTACCCGCGCGCGTGCGCGGACGGGTCAATCTCATCATCAACGCCAGTTTCTGGATCGGGGCGGCACTGGGTGCCGGGCTGTCGCTGGTGATCCTTGATCCGCAGGTGATGGGTGCGGCACTGGGCTGGCGCGCCTGCTTCCTGCTCGGGGCCGTGCTGGCGGTGGCGGTGCTGCTGGTGCGGCGGCATGTGCCGGAGAGTCCGCGCTGGCTGCTCATGCACGGCCGCCACGCCGAAGCCGAAGCCGTGGTGCGCAGGATCGAAGCGGAGGTCGAGCAGCAGCACGGTCCACTGCCCGCCGTGGAACACGCCCCGAGCGCATCGACCCAAAGTGGTACGGCAGGCAGCGGCATGCTGCCCTGGCGCGAAATCGCCCACGTGCTGCTGCATCGCTATCGCCAGCGCAGCGTGATGGTGGCCCTGATGATGGTGGCCCAGGCCTTTGTCTACAACGCCATCTTCTTTACCTACTCGCTGGTGCTCACGCGCTTCTTCCAGGTACCGGACCATCGCGTGGCGCTCTACATCTTTCCGTTTGCGCTGGGCAATGTGCTCGGGCCGCTGCTGTTGGGCCATCTGTTCGACAGCATCGGCCGTCGCCGCATGATCGCGGCCACTTACCTGCTCTCCGGTGCGGGATTGGCCGCCACGGCCTGGGCCTTCAATGCCGGGATGCTGGATGCGCGTTCACTGGCGCTGTGCTGGAGCGCAGTATTCTTCGTGGCCTCGGCGGCGGCCAGCTCGGCCTACCTGACGGCCAGCGAGGTATTCCCGCTGCGCATGCGTGCCATGGCCATTTCGATTTTCTATGCCATCGGGACCGGCGTCGGCGGATTCATCGCGCCGGTCCTGCTGGGCTGGCTCATCGCCAGCGGTGACCGCCATGCAGTGGCAGCGGGCTATGCGCTGGGCGCATGCCTGGCGCTGCTGGCCGGGGTGTGCGCGCTACGCTTTGCGGTGGATGCGGAACGACGCACGCTGGAAGAGGTGGCGGAGTGGAAATCCTGAATGCCTGAGCTGATGATGAAGCTGTTCAGTCATCAGCCGCGCTTATGACAGGATTTTTTCCGCAATGCCCGCCCCCAGCGGTGCCAACAAGGCCTGCAATTCCTCTTCGCCGAACTTGATGGTGGCGGTGTCATCGCGCCCCAGCATGCCCTCGGCCAGCGCCGACTTGCGCGTTTGCAGTTCGAGCAGGCGCTCTTCGATACTCCCCTCGATGACCAGCTTGTAGACGAACACCTGGCGCGTCTGCCCCAACCGGTGTGCGCGGGCAATGGCCTGCTCTTCCACGGCCGGGTTCCACCAGGGATCGGCCAGCACCACCGTATCGGCAGCGGTCAGGTTCAGGCCGACGCCCCCCACCTTCAGGCTCACCAGCATCAGCGGCACTTCACCTTGCTGGAAGCGGGAGATCACACCGCTGCGGGCAGCCGGTTCGGTGTCGCCGGTCAGCATCAGGCAGGGCAATTGCAGCGCCTGCAGTTCGGCTTCGATCAGGGTCAACATGCTGGTGAATTGCGAGAACAGCAGGATGCGCCGCCCCTCCTCCACCAGCGCGGGCAAGGTATCGCGCAGCCACTCGATCTTGGCGCGCTCCAGTCCGCGCGGCATGCGGCCCTGCTTCAGCAGGTAGGGATCGCAGCAGACCTGGCGCAGCTTGAGCAGCGCATCCATTACCGACACCTGGCTGCTGCCCAGGCCGCGCCGTTCCAGCGCGCGGCGGACCTGCTTGTCGGCGGCGATGCGCACGCTCTCGTAGAGCTCGCGCTGGCGGCCCTGCAGTTGCAGGCGTTCGATGATCTCGATGCGCTTCGGCAGCTCCTGCAAGACATCCTGTTTGCGCCGGCGCAGGATGAAGGGGCGCACGCGCTGGGCCAGCAGGCGCGCGCGCACGGTTTCTCCCTGTTGCTCGATGGGCTTGCGCCAGAGCCGCGCGAAGCTGCGTGCATCCCCGAGGAAGCCCGGCATGAGGAAATGGAACTGGCTCCACAATTCGCCGAGATGGTTTTCCAGCGGCGTGCCGGTCATGCAGAGCCGATGACGTGCGTGCAGGCGGCGTGCAGCCGCAGTGCTGCGGGCAGCGGCATTCTTGATGGTCTGCGCCTCATCCAGCACCAGCAGGTGAAAGCGCAGCGACAGCAGCAGGTCGAGATCGCGCCACAGCAGCGGATAGGTGGTCAGCACCAGGTCGGCCTGTCCCTGCGCAATGGCGCTGACATGGCGCGCACGGTCCTCGCCATGCAGCACCTGCACGCGCAGGGCCGGGGCGATGCGCTGCGCTTCCTGCTGCCAGTTGAACAGCAGCGAGGTCGGCACCACCACCAGCGCGGGCAGGTCGAGCCGGCCGGCCTGTCGTTCGATGAGAAGATGGGCCAGCACCTGCGCGGTCTTGCCCAGGCCCATGTCGTCGGCCAGGATGCCGGCCAGGCCATGCTGCCGCAGGTACTGCATCCAGGCCACGCCCTGCAGCTGGTAACCGCGAAGGGGCAGGCCCAATCCTGCCGGTGGTGCCACCGGTTGAACGCTGCCGGCCGCACGCAGCCGCTGCGCCAGTTGCAGCACGCCGGCAGCCCCGCTCATGTGCCACGGCGCACCGCCTTCCAGCAGCTGGAGATCGGCCTGCAGGCTGTCCAGACGATGGGCATCCCAAGGCGAGAGTTGCAGCGGACCGTCCTTGCGCTTGAGGTCCACCAGCAGATCCAGCAAGGACAGCACCACCGCCTTGAGCGGACCGGCCATGGCATCGATGCGACGGCCGCCCGGCGCACGCAGTGAAATGACGGCATGCGGATCCATGCGCTCCACCTGTTGCGCATCGGCCCAGCGCGGGTCGCGCCGCAACAGGTCGGCCACCATCGGTGCCACATCCAGGGTCTGGCCATCGACTTCGATACCCATAGCCAGCAGCCAGCGGCCACTGGGATCGAGGCCATCGAAGATCTCGCTGGAGAAGGCGCGCGGCTGCAGAGGCGCGGCTACCTCGCGCGCACTGAGCTCACCGGTCTCGCTGCTGACGATGAAGCGCCACGCCGTGACCGGCACACTCTCATGCGCAAACCCCGGCCGCACGCGCAAGGTCCAGCCCTGCTGCTGCAGACGCGGGGCCTGGTCGGCCCAGAAGTCGCCGAAGGAGTCTTCCAGCATCAGGGTCCAGAGCGGACCGGCGTCATGCAGGGGATTCTCGGCACGCCATTGCAAGGCATCCTCACGCAAGGGCAGCAGGCCCATCTCGCGAATGCTCTCCAGTGCCGCGGCCTCGGCGGCGTGGTTGCGCGTGACATGTGCCGGCGTGTAAGCGGCTTCGTCTTCGGCGTGACCCACAGGGGCCGGCATGCTCCAGCGCTGCGCGCCGTTGCTATAGACCCAGTCGATCTGCGCCACCGTCACCATGCCGCCACGCGGCCCGAACAGGCCGTGCGCGCGCATGCCCAGCAAGCCCTCACCACGGGTGAGTGTCTGCAAGGTCAGGCGGGGATGGAATGCACTGGAGGAAGGCGAAGCAGGCATGCGGCCGATGAAAAACGGGGGAGCGGCCATTGTAGGGCGCTTCAGGCCGGGCGTGCAGGAACGCGGAGGAAACTCACTGAGGACAGCCGCATGCGCTATGCGCATGGACGGCCATGGGATGCCTTACCTGGCAGGCGGCGTGATGCAGAAGTCCAGCATGCCGAAAGGCGTGCGGCCCTCGCCGGTGGCCCATACCCACACGGCCCAGCACAGCAGGCCGCACACCAGCAGCAGGGCCAGCATGATGTGCAGTCCGGATGCCTTGCGCAGGAAGCCTTCGACGCGGTCAAACAGGGCTGTCATGGGAATAGGTACAAAAATGGAATAACTCGGGAGCCTTCATTGTAGCCAAGCCCCCGGGCCGATGAAATGGGACAAATTGCCGCAGTGACTGGCGAGCAATATCTCTCCGGCAACACCACTCTTGCATCTGTCAGGAAAGAAACATTGACAGCAAAAATTGGTACCGCTACCATCAGCGAAAATAAAATTGGTAGCGCTACCAAATGTCGTGGGACTGATTCGGATTTCTCCGAAAAAATTTCTCGGCAATTTACATTCCTATCAGGAGACATCGCTTGAAGACGATCAAAGGCTTGCGTTGGTGGATCATCGTGCTGGTTTGTCTGGGCACCATCACCAACTACCTGGCTCGCAATTCCCTGGGCGTGCTTGCGCCCACCCTCAAGGAAGAACTGGGGATGAGCACCCAGCAATACTCTTACGTCGTGGCAGCCTTCCAGGTCGGTTATACGATCATGCAGCCGGTTTGCGGCTTCGTGGTGGACCTGATCGGGCTGCGTATCGGTTTTGCCCTGTTCGGCGTGCTGTGGTCGATTGCCGGCGTGCTGCACGCCGGGGCCACCGGCTGGCTCTCACTGGCCGGACTGCGCGCGCTCATGGGCTTGACCGAGGCAGCCGCCATTCCCTCGGGGATGAAGGCGGTGGCCGAGTGGTTCCCCGACAAGGAAAAATCGGTCGCCGTGGGCTGGTTCAACTCGGGCACCTCGCTGGGGGCGATGCTGGCACCGCCGCTGGTGATCTTCCTGCAACTGCGCTATGGCTGGCAGTCGGCCTTCGTGGTGACCGGCGTGCTCGGCTTTGCCTGGGCCGCATTGTGGTTCGCCTTCTACCGCTCCCCGCGCGACCATGCGGCCCTGTCCGAGACGGAACGCAACACCATCGTCGGCGGCCAGCAGCGCCCGGTCGGTGCGGTCCGCGGCAAGCGCCCGGTCAAGGATGTGGTGACTTCACGGCGCTTCTGGGCCATCGCCCTGGCGCGCTTCTTTGCTGAACCGGCCTGGCAGACCTTCAGTTTCTGGATTCCCCTGTACTTCGTCAACGAGCGCCACCTGGACCTGAAGTCCATCGCCATGTTCGCCTGGCTGCCCTTCCTGGCGGCCGACCTGGGCGGACTGGCTGGCGGCTACCTGTCGCCCTTGCTGATGAACCGCTTCAAGGTGCCGCTGATCTGGTCGCGGGTCTCTGGCGTGGTGCTGGGCGCGGTCATGATGATCGGCCCCGCCTGCGTCGGCCTGGTAGCCTCGCCCTATACCGCCATCGCGCTGTTCTGCGTCGGCGGCTTCGCGCACCAGATGATTTCCGGACTGGTCAATACCTTGTCGGCGGACGTGTTCGATCCCGAGGAAGTCGGCACGGCCAGCGGCTTTGCCGGCATGTCTGCCTGGATAGGCGGCCTCGGCTTCTCGCTGCTGGTGGGTGCGCTGGCCGATACGGTGGGCTATGGTCCGTTGTTCGGCATGCTGGGGGCCTTCGACCTGATCGGCGCGGTGCTGCTCATCATCCTCATCCGTGGTCAATCCAACGACGAGCGCGCCGCCCGCACGCCGCCTCGCACTGTCTAACCGCAAAGGTTTCATCATGTCCATGCTCATCCCCCCGCGCTTCGCGCTGCAGTCCCGTAACGGCAACCATCTGCGCCTGAGCGCCGACACGGGCGAAGCGATCGAACTGTTCGTCCTCGAAGAGGATATCCTCCGCGTCCTGGTACTGCCGCAGGGACAGCTGCGTGGCCCAGCCTCCTGGGCCATTGCCCCCGGTGCCGAAGACACGCCGCCACACGGCCGCGACCGGCGTGACCTGAGCGGCTTCAGCCTGCCCGACTTCGTCTTGCGCAACGAAGCTGGCCGGCTGCAGGTCGAGACGGCGCTGATCCGGCTAACGGTAACGCTGGAGGGGGGCTTCTGCCAATGGGAAATGCAGCGCCAGGGCCAATGGCAGCCGGTACTGGCGGACCGTCCCACGCAAGCCTACAACTTCGGTTACTGGGACCAGCAGGTCTATCACTACCTCAAGCGCCAGCCCGATGAACTGTACTTCGGCCTGGGCGAGCGCGCCGGTGACATGAACCGCGCCGGGCAGTCCTACGAGATGCGCAACATCGACGCCATGGGCTACAGCGCCCGGCACACCGACCCGCTCTACAAGCACATCCCCTTCTACATCACCTGGAATGCGCAGGCGGCCAGCGGCTTCGGGCTGTTCTACGACACCCTTTCCGACTGCCGCTTCGACATGGGGCGGGAGCTGGACAACTACCACGGCCTGTATCGCTACTTCGTTGCCCCCCATGGCGATCTCGATTACTACTTCATCGCCTCGCCCGAGACGCCGCTGGCGGCTACCCGCCGCTTCACCTGGCTGACCGGCCGCCCCGCCTGGATGCCCAAATGGGGGCTGGGCTATTCCGGTTCCACCATGAGCTATACCGATGCGCCCGATGCCCAGGCGCAGATGGGGCAATTCATCGACCAGTGCCGCGAGCACGACATCCTGTGCGATTCCTTCCACCTGTCCTCGGGCTATACCTCGATTGGTCCCAAGCGTTACGTATTCCACTGGAACAACGACAAATTCCCCGATGCCAAGGGCTTCGTGCAGAGCTACCTGGACGCCGGCGTGCACCTGTGCGCCAACATCAAACCCTGTCTGCTGCGCGACCATCCGCAGTTCGAGCAGGCGCGCGAGGCCGGACTGCTGATCAACGACAGCCAGGGCCAGCCGGCCTGGGTGCAGTTCTGGGATGAGGTCGGGGCCTACCTCGACTTCACCAACCCGGACACCCAGCAATGGTGGAAAGCCAACGTCAAGTCCGCCCTGCTGGACTACGGCATCAGCGCGACCTGGAACGACAACAACGAATTCGAGGTCTGGACGCCCGATGCCCTGGCCCATGGCTTCGGGGCCCCCTATCCGGTGCAGCAGGCCAAGGTGCTGCAGACCATGCTGATGATGCGCACCTCGCAGCAGGCGCAGCTGGAAGCCGCGCCACGGCAGCGGCCCTTCCTGGTGTCGCGCTCGGGCGGCGCCGGCATGCAGCGCTACGTGCAGACCTGGTCGGGCGACAACTACACTTCCTGGGAAACCCTGCGCTACAACATCAAGATGGGATTGGGCCTGGCGCTGTCGGGCGTGTCCAATATCGGCCACGACATCGGCGGCTTCGCCGGTCCCGCGCCGGAGCCGGAACTGCTGGTGCGCTGGGTGGCCTTCGGCGTGTTCATGCCGCGTTTCTCCATCCATTCCTGGAACGACGACAAGACCGTCAACGAACCGTGGATGTATCCCGAGGCCACCACCCAGATCGCCGCGCTCATCAAGCTGCGCTACCGCTTCATTCCCTACCTGTATGAACTGTTGTGGCAGTCCACCCAGGCGTACCAGCCGGTGCTGCGCCCGACCTTCGCGCAGTTCCCGCAGGATCGCCGCTGCTATGAAGAATCCGACGACATGCTGCTGGGCACCGACCTGCTGGTGGCGCCCGTGGTCGAGGCCGGGCAAACCGAGCGCGAGGTTTATCTGCCGGCCGGTACCGACTGGGTCTCGTACTGGAGCGGCGAACGCTTCGCGGGGGGCCAGCGCATCCGCCTGCCGGCCCCCTGGGATCAGCCGGTGATGCTCATCCGCAGGGGTGGGGTGATTGCCATGAACGTGGCCGAGCAGCACTTCGGCCAAGCCGCCGATGCGCGCGCCTTCCTGGTCGTTCCCGTGGCCGGCGAAGGCGAAGCCAGCGGCGGCTGCATCGAGGACGACGGCCACAGCCAGGCCTGGCGCGAAGGCCAGCAGGGACGCTGGCAGGTGCGCGCGCGCAGCGATGCACACAGCATCACGCTGCAGGTGACGCAGGAAGGCCAGATGCCGGTGACCCGCCACACGGTGGAAATCTGGCTACCGGCGGACGACGGCCGCAGCGTCCTTACGCCGCACGCCCGCATCGTCAGCGAGACCAGTCGTCACGGCTGGCGCAGCCTGCAACTGGAAATGAAGTCTTAAACAGGCCGTCCCGCAACTACAAGCACAACATCCACGCCAACAACAGGAGACATGAATGAAAACGCGCAAAACCCCTGATTCCTCCGCCAAGCGGTCCTTGCAACCCCTGTACCTGTGCGCCGCCCTGCTGGGCGCGGCTACCTCCATGCCGGCCGCGGCGCAATCGGCGGTGACGCTGTATGGCACGGTCGACCTGGGCCTGGCCTACAGCAGCAACCAGGGCGGTGCCTCCAACACCTACATGAACTCCGGCGCGCTCAACGCCAGCAAGCTGGGAGTGATGGGGAGCGAAGACCTGGGCGGCGGCACCAGCGCGCTGTTCCGCCTGGAAAATGGCTTCAATGCCGATACCGGTGCCATGTCCAGCAGCGGGGTACTGTTCAACCGCCAGTCCTATGTCGGCCTGGCCAGCCGGGACTGGGGCCAGATCACCGTCGGCCGCCAGTACACGCCCTACTTCCAGTACGTGGGCGGGCTGGGCCCGACCGGTGTGCTGACCGGTGCCACCGGCGCGCATCCGGGCGATATCGATGCGCTCGATACCACGCTGCGCATGAACAATTCGGTGCTCTACACGCTGCCCACGCTGGGCGGCCTGCAGGCTGGCATCCAGTACGGCATGGGCGAACAGGCCGGTAGCGCCGCCAGCGGCAGCAGTGTCAGTGCCGCGCTGCGCTACGACTACCAGGCCTTCTCCTGGAGCGCGGGCTATACCCGTCTCAAGAACCTGGCCAACGGCAACACCGCCGGCAGCTTCGGCAACGTGGGCAGCTTCGCCAACAACTCCCCCATCAACGCCGGCTATGCCTCGGCCGACAGCACCCAGCTGCTGGCTACGGCAGCACGCTACACCTGGGGCGACCTGATGCTGGGCCTGAACTATTCCAACGTGCAGTACAAACCCGGTGCCCTGTCGGCCTTCGCGCAGACGGCCAGCTTCAACACCGTGGGCCTGATCAGCAGTTACAACGTCAACGCCGCGCTGACCCTGGCCGCTGGCTACAGCTACACGGCCGAGAAGGCGCGTAACGGAATTTCGTCGCCGGCCAAGTACAACCAGCTCTCGCTGGAGGAGGTCTATGCCCTCTCCAAGCGCACCGCGCTGTATGCGATCCAGGCCTACCAGCGCGCCAGCGGCCAGACCCTGCGCGCTGGCAGCGCGGGCAGCAGCATCGTCGATGCGGTGGCCGCCGTGGGTGACTCGCAGAACGGTACCCCTTCCAGCGGCCAGGGCCAATTCGTCGCGATGCTGGGGCTCCGGCATTCGTTCTGATCTGCGGACTGCGGGGCGTGGGTTACCATGGCCGATTATTTGAACTACACCCTCTGCCATGACCACTGCCCTGCTCATCATCGACGTCCAGCAAGCCCTGTGCACCGGCCCTGAAGCCGTCGCCAACGGCGAGACCACGATTGCCAGCATCAACCTGCTCTCGGCCCATGCACGTGCGGCAGGCGTGCCGGTGATCTTCGTGCAGCACGAAGACAGCGGCAGCTTGCAGCACGACAGTACCGGATGGCAACTTGCGGACGGGCTGCATCATCAGGCCGAGGATCTTTACCTGCGCAAGCGCGGATCGGACGCCTTCCACCAGACGGCACTGGAAACGCTGCTGCGTGAACGCGGCGTGACCCGCCTGGTGATCTGCGGCATGCAGACCGAGTTCTGCGTGGAATCCACCGTGCGCCGCGCACTGGCGCTGGGCTTTCCGGTAACGCTGGCGGCAGGGGCACACACCACCGCGCCCAATGGCGTCTTGCCGGTGGATCAGGTGGTGGCCCATCATCAGGCCACGCTGGCCAATCTGGGGGCGTATGGCGTGCGCACCACCGTCACGGCGGCCGGCGATATCGCTTTCTGAGGCAGGCCCTCAGAAGCGCTGCGGACTGAAGGGCGCCAGATCGATTTCCGGCACCTCCCCCGCCAGCAACTGCGCGGCGATGCGTCCGGTGCGTGCCGAGCAACCCAGGCCGATGTGGCCGTGGCCATAAGCATGGATGATGTCGGCACTGGCGCTGGCCGGTCCGATGCAGGGCATGCCGTCGGGCGTGCTGGGGCGGCGGCCCAGCCAGTATTTCACGTCCTCCGCCGGCAGCGTGCGCGGCAGGCCGGGGAAGAGTTTCAGGGCAATGTCGCGCATGATCTCGCCGCGCCGCCAGTCCGGTGCCGCCTCAAAGGAGGCGAATTCGACCTGGCCAGCGATGCGCAAGCCGGTTTCCATCTGCGTGGCGATGACCTTGAATTCAGACACCATCATCGGCGTGCGCGCGCGCGCCTCCTGGTCGTGCCCGCCAATGACGGCGTGATAGCCGCGCTCGCTCTCCAGCTGTACCTGATCGCCAGCGGCAGCCGCCAGCGCCTTTGAGCGTGCGCCGGCGCAGATGACGGCGGCATCGCAGGCGATCTCGCCCTGTTCGGTCAGCACGGCCTTCAAGCGTCCCTGCTCCACGCGAAAACCCGTGGCCCGGCCCTCGACACGGCTTGCACCGCGTGCCAGGGCATGCGCCTGCAAGGCCTGCAGATAAGCCGCAGGATTGCGGCAATGACCGGCCTCGCCGACCTGTACCGCAAAGCCGAAGGCCGGATCCAGATCCGGTTCGCGTTCACGCAAGGCCGCACCCTCCACTTCCTGCCATTCGATGCCCAGCTCGCGGCGCACACCCCAGCCGAACGCGTCATTGTCGAAATGCCGGCGCGAACGATAGACGTGCAGCACCCCCGAGGTATCGATCAGGTGCGCCACACCGGCGCGCTGCGCCACCTCCAGATGCAGGCGGCGGGCATCGGCCACCAGCGTGCGCAAGGCGCGTGCGGTGGTGCGGATGCGATCACGGCGCGCGCTGGCAAGGTTACGCAGCAGCCAGGGCGTCAGACGCGGCAGGTAGCGCCAGCGGATCGACAGGGGACCGAGCGGATCCATCAGATAGCCGGGGACTTTCTTCCACATCCCCGGCTCCACCGGCGGGATCACCGAATGCGAGGACAGCCAGCCGGCATTGCCATAGCTGGACGCCTCCTCGCTGCCGGCCGCGTTGAAATCCAGCAGGGTCACCTGCAAGCCCTGGTCCAGTGCGTGGATGGCAGTCATGAGACCGACGGCACCGGTGCCGATGATCACGGCATGGCGGGGAAAGGCGATGGCGGAGGAAGTGGACATGGCGGGATGTGCGATGCAAAGCAGCATGATACGAGAACTGGCGTCATCCTGTGGCACGCCCTGGCGATTGACTGCGAGGCCCCCCCGCCCCAAGATCCCCACGCACGTGCCGCCCTACCCAACATTTCCATCACGAGGAGACAGAGCATGATCGACCACACCGGTGTCATCGTCAGTGATTTCGAGAAGAGCCGAGCGTTCTACCAGGCCGCGCTGGCCGCCATCGGCTACACGCTGGTGATGGAAGTCCCCGCCGCGGTCACTGGCCATACCGACGTGGCCGGCTTTGGCGAACAGGGCAAGCCGGATTTCTGGATCAGCCGCGGCACCCCAAACACACCGCCCGTGCACGTGGCCTTCCGCGCCGAGACCCGTGCGCCGGTCGATGCCTTCTACGCGGCGGCCCTGGCCGCAGGCGGCCGCGACAATGGTGCGCCGGGCATTCGCGCGCATTACCATCCGCATTACTACGGAGCCTTCATCCTCGATCCGGATGGGCACAACATCGAGGTGGTCTGCCACTGTCCGGCCTGAGCGGATTGCGCACGGCACCCCTGCTGTCGCGCTTGACTTCAGCGCGCCGGCAGCGGAGGCTGCGCCTGTTCCTGCACGTCAAATCCGCCCGTTCGGGCGCACCTGAGAGGAGAGGATCGATGAGCCAGCCGCATACCGTCAAACTTTACCGCGTCCTGCGCGCCAAGCCGGAACGTATCTATCGCGCCTTCCTCGATCCGGATGCAATGGTGAAGTGGCTGCCTCCCCACGGCTTCACCGGGAAGGTCCACCACATGGATGCGCGCGTGGGCGGCTCCCACAAGATGTCATTCACAAACTTCAGCACCGGGCATGCGCATGCCTTTGGTGGCACGTATGTCGAACTGGTCCCCAATGAAAAGATCGTCTATACCGACCAGTTCGACGATCCCGCCCTGCCGGGCGAGATGAAGGTCACCATCAGCATCGCACCCTGCCTGGTCGGCAGCGAGCTCACCATCGTGCAGCAGGGCGTCCCTCCTTCCATTCCGCTGGAATTTTGCTATGCGGGCTGGCAGGAATCATTGCAACTGCTGGCGCAACTGGTCGATCCCGAGATTGCCGACGGCACCTGATGCGCCTGGTACCCGTGGTGCCATGCTGAGGCGCTCAGTCGGCCTGATTGTAGGTCACCGTGCGCGGCAGATAAGGCTGGCCATTGATGCGCCGCTGCTGATGGAAATTGCCGCTGCCGAACTGTTCGCTGAGGATGTCGTGGCGCGCGTCGTAGTAGCGTGACTGCACGCCCAGGAGTCCCATGATGGTGTGCTCCAGCTGGTCGGTCTGGTAGGGCCGGTATTCGAGCTGCGCCTTGTCCTCCGGGCTCTTGCCGGTGAAGGAGCGGGTCCATGCCAGCATCGGGATTTCATAGCCGGTGGCGTCGCTCACCGACTGGCCGGCGTGATTGCGCGTGTGGCCCACTTCCTGCGCATGGTCGGAACTGAAGAGCAGGCTGGCATGGTCCTGCCGTGCCGTGTTCATGGTGAGCTTCAGCATGCTGCCGACCACGTAGTCGTTGTAGGCCATGGCGTTGTCGTACTCATTGCGCAGCTGGCGTATCCAAGCTGAGCGGTCGGCGTCTTCCAGCTTTTCGGTCACGCCATCGCGCACGGTATCGAAGCGTGCGTACTGGCTGGGGTAGCGCATGTCATAGGTAGGATGTGCGCCCAGCAGGTGCACCACGATCAGCTTCTTCGGGGACGGGTCGTGCAAGGCAGTGTCCAGCGCCGGCAGCAGGTTGCCGTCGAAATTGTTTTCGCCGCGCCCTGCGCCCTTGTTGATGAACACCTGCTCGTCGGCACGGCGCGAGACCAGGCCCAGCCAGCCATCGTTGGGCGGCTGGTTGGACAGCCAGTGAATCCGGAATCCTGCCTCGCGCGCCAGCATCAGCACATCGGGCTTGCGGTTCCAGGCCTGTGGATCGTTGAGGTCGGCCGGCGTGAGCATCTTCATCAGCGAGGCCATGGTAGCGGGTTCCGACGAGACCACGTCGCGGAACACGATGAGCTCCTTGCGCATCGCTTCCAGCGTCGGCGAGGTATGGCGCTCATAGCCATACAGCGACATGTTGGCGCGATTGAGACTCTCGCCGATGATCCACACCACGGTGTTGCGCTCCGGTCCGGCATAGCGCACCTGCCAGTCGGAGCGATGCGCCATGTTGCGCGCCACATCCGCTTCCATGCTGGCGGCCTGGGCCAGTTGCTCGCGATAGTCGAGATAACGGATGGGCCAGAACAGCAGCGGATTTTCCTTGGCCATGGTGGGATTGAAATGCAGGGCCACGAACACCGTCAGCAAGCAGCCGACGGCAGCCCGGCCGCGCCAGCGCCAGGGTGCGGCGGGCTGTCCCTGCTCGCGCCGGCGCAGCCAGCGCTCGCCCAGCCACAGTCCGGTCCACGCCAGCAACAGCAGGCCCAGCGCCTCGCCCAGGTCGCGGCCATTGTGGCGGAAGAACTCGCTGCTCTCGGCCGGGTTGGTATTGAAGATGGCTTGCAGCACCAGGATGGGATTGGGGCGCAGGCCGAAGTAGTCGCGCAGGAAACCCTTGATGGCGGCATCCAGGAAGAATACGCCGATGATCACCAGCGCCGCGCGCGAGAACCAGTGTGGCCGTTCGCGCATCCACGGCAAGACCAGAAACACGCCGGCGATGCCGGGCAAGGCGGTGGCCATGAGCACGCTGCTCTTGGCCAGTTCGTTGGCGCTGATGCGATCCAGTGCCCAGAAGAAAACCAGGCCGATGAGGCCCAAACCAAGTCGCTTGACCAGTTTTTCCAATGCTGTCTTTCCGCCGCCCCGCCCGGCAAAATTTTGTTCTGAAGAAATATTGTCCGGGGCGCCGCTTCCCTGGCGGCTTGTCTCCGGCGGCGCGGACGCTCTGTCCGGCCTGCGCGATAGGACAAGCTCGGCGATAATTTGTTTCCGCGCGGCGGGCCAAGTATGGCACCGCGCAGGAAAATGACCAACAATACCGACTCCCCGGGCCCCTGCTTCTGAAAGGAACACCATGCGACTCTTCTCTCACGCCATCCTGGCCGCCCTCATCGGCCTGTCGGCCAGCCTTGCAGTCTCCGCCCCGGCGGCAGCCCAGGGCGTCTATGACGAATGGTCGACGGTGAAGGCACCGGCCGCACCGGCGCTGTCGCACGTGGTCATCGACCCGGCCACCACCGCCGTGCTGGTGCTCGACATCGCGCGCCAGACCTGTCATCCGGACAGCCGACCGCGCTGCGTGGCGATGTTGCCGCGCGTGGCCAGGCTGTTGGCCATGGCACGCGAGAAGAAGGTCCCTGTGATCTATACCCTGGGCGGCAACAGCACGCCGGCCGACATCTGGCCCGAAGCGGCCATGCAGGGCGGTGAGCCGCTGTTCAAGTCGGGCCCGGACAAGTTCATCAATACCGAGCTGGAAAAGTTGCTGCGCGAGAAAGGCATCAAGACCGTGATCTGCATCGGTGCGGCGGCCCACGGCGCGGTGCTGCATACGGCGGCCAGCGCAGCCTTCCGTGGTTTTGACGTGGTGGTGCCGGTGGACCTGATGGCCTCCGACACGGCCTATGCCGAGCAATACACGGCATGGCACCTGGTCAATGCGCCGCGTCTCGGCGAGCGCGTCAAGCTGACGCAGCTGAGCTGGATCGAGTAAGCCGGAGGTGACATCATCGGCTGCGCAATAAGTGCAGCGAATGCATCAATGCGGGGATCTGATGCAGGCCATGCATCAATCCCCGGAGGGATTATCTGCTTTCCCGTGCGCGTGGCACAGGCTCAGGCGAACTGGAACAGTTGCGCCGCCGTCTCGCCGGTGATGCAACGGCGATCCGCCTCGTCACTCACCAGACTTTCAAAACGCCGCCAGCTGTCGGCATAGCTGGTCATGCTCTCATGCTGGGTGTGCGGCCAGTCGCTGCCCCACAGCAGGCGATCCGGTCCGAAGTGCTGGCGCAGCGGCGGCCAGGCCTGGCCAGCGAAACGGGCACCGCCCTCGCTGCCGCCGTTGCGATACTGCGCCGACAATTTGACCCACACCTGGCGCGAAGGACCGGTGGAGAGGAGGTAGCGGAAACCCGGGTCATCCACGCCCAGTGCCGCGTCGACCCGCCCGAAGTGATCGACCACGACCTTCAATCCCAGTGCCAGCAAGGGTTCCAGCACCCGTGGCAAATCTGCGGCCTCGCGATGAATCTCTACCTGCCAGCCCAGTGCCGCAATGCGCGTGAGCGTGTCGCGCCACGCGCCGCCGAAATCCGGCAGCGGCGCGCCGCCCACCAGGTTGAAGCGCACGCCGACCACGCCGCCCTGCTGCAAGGCCTGCAATTGCGCGTCCTCGATATCGGCATCGACCATGGCGATGCCGCGCAGGCGCTGCGGGGCGCGGGCGATGGCCTGCAACAGGTAGCTGTTGTCGCTGCCGAGAAAGCTCGGTTGCACCAGCACGCCATGACTCATGCCGTGCGCATCCAGCCGTGCCAGGTACTCCTCGACGGTCACATCGTAAGCCGGCGTGTAACGGCGCACATCGGCCATCGGCAGGCCACGCGCAAAGACGTGCGCGTGGGTATCGATGCGCATTGCGGGCGTGGTCATGGTGACGGTCTTGCTCATGCGCCGGTTTCCATCTGGCGTCCCTTGGTCTCGGGCAGCATCAGCACGGCGATCACCACCAGCGAATAGGCGATGGCGGCATCGATGCCGATGGCCTGGCCCAGCGGCATGGAGTCGCTCATGTGCCCGACCAGTACCGGGAAGCCGGCCGAGGCCACGCGTCCGAAGTTGTAGCAGAAGCCCACGCCGGTGCCGCGAATGCCGCTCGGATACAGCTCATTGAAGAGCGCGCCGAGACTGGCCGGGATGCCGGCCGCGAAGAAGCCCAGCGGGAAGCCGCAGATCAGCATCTGGGTATCGGTCAGCGGCAGGAAGATGTAGCACAGCACGGTCGCCACGCAGCACAGTGCGAACGACGCCACGGTACGGCGGCGGCCGATGCGGTCCAGCAATTGCGCACTGGCGATGCAGCCACACCAGAAGGCGATGATGATGACGGCCAGATAACCGCCGGTAGACAGTACCGACAGGTGCTTCTCGGTTTTCAGATAAGTCGGCAGCCAGGTCATCAGCGCATAGTAGCCACCGTGTGCGCCCACGCCGAGCAGACTGCCGATGAGGGTCAGGCGCAGCACGTCGGGACGGAAGATGCCCAGCAGCGTACTGGCCGCAGGCTTGCTGGTGGCAGCCTTGCGGCCGGCCAGGAAGGCATCGGTCTCGGACACCGAACGGCGCACGTAGACCACCAGCAACGCGGGCAGCAGGCCGATGACGAACATGACGCGCCAGGCCATTTCCTGCGGCAGCATCGTGAACAGCACCGAGAACAGCAGCACCGCACCGCCCCAGCCCACGGCCCAGGCGCTCTGCACGGTGCCCATGGCGCGGCCGCGATGTTCGGCGCGGATGGTCTCGGCCATCAGCACCGCACCGGCCGCCCATTCACCGCCGAAACCGAAGCCCTGCAGGGCTTTGAGCACCAGCAGCTGCGGATAGCTTTGGGCGAAGGCGCTCAGGAAAGTGAAGAAGGAAAACCAGATGATGGTGATCTGCAGGGTTTTGACGCGCCCGTAGCGGTCCGACAGGGCGCCGGCGAACCAGCCGCCGATGGCCGAGGCCACCAGCGTGGCACCGCTGATCATGCCGGCGTCCGCTTTGGAGAGCGAGAAGGCCGCGATCAGCGCGGGGATGGCCAGGCTGAACATCTGCACGTCCAGCGCATCCAGTGCCCACCCGCTGAAGCAGGCCCAGAAAGTCTTGCGTTCCTTGGCAGTGACCTGCCGATACCATGAAAACATTGTCTCTTCCTCTATGCCGAAGGCGCGCTACCTCGGGCTTCCCCGTCCGGCCGCCAGGGCGGTGCCGGAACGTGATGCAAGCACGATGGTGGCGCGTAGCTGATTGATATATTTAGTGGACTACTCATATAGTCATCTATATGAGTTAACGGAAGATAACACAGCCGGGGTGACTCAACAATCCTCCTGAAATTTGATCACAGCGGCAAGCGATGAAACCTTGTGGCGCTCAGGGATGCATCACCGGTGGACAAGGACGGCGGCGCAGTGCCGTCCACCTGCGTGCGGTACGATGCACCCTGTCATTGTGGGCAGGCCCGGCCCCGGGTAGACTGAGCACTTTCTCTTTTGCAAGGCAAGTTTCAGCATGCTTGACCAGACCGCCGCCGATGCGCGCCTGCCGCTCTATCTCCAGTTGCGTGACCAGCTCGCGGCGCAGATCCGCGCCCAGAAATGGCAACCGGGACAAGCCATCCCGTCCGAAGCCGAATTGAGCCAGACCTATCAGGTGGCCGTGGGTACGGTGCGCCGCGCGGTCGAGACGCTGATGAGCGAAGGCCTGGTGGAACGCACGCACGGGCGTGGCACCTTCGTGCGCAAGGCGCGTTTCGACAATTCGCTGTTCCGCTTCTTCCGCTTCGAATCGGCCGATGGCCGCCCGCTGCAGCCGACCAGCGTGATCGTCAGCCGCAAGGTCATCGAGGCACCGCGCCAGGTGGCCGAGGCCTTGCACCTGAAGACGCACGCCCGGGTGATCGAACTGCTGCGCCTGCGCAAGGTGGATGGACAACCGGTGCTGGCCGAGAACATCTACCTGTGTGCCCAGCGCTTCAAGGCGCTGGCGGGGAAGGCACCGGAGGATTTCGGCGATCTGCTGTATCCGCTGTATGAGCGCGAATGCGGGCTCATCGTCGCCTCGGCGCGTGAAACCCTGACGGTGGAAACGGTGACGGCGGCGCAGGCAAAGCTGCTGGGACTCAAGGAAAAGACGCCGGTAGTGGTGATCGAACGCATCGCCTTCGGCTCCGATGGTGCGCCGCTGGAGTGGCGACAATCGCGCGGGGCGGGGAGCAAGTTCAGGTATAGCGCGGAGATTCGTTGATCTGCTCTTGACGAGTCCGCTGGTACCGTTAACGCCAGGAGGCCTGATCGGCTGGCAAAGTGCGCAGCGGATCATGCACGTTCAGTTGATCGGCATGTCCAAGCTTCTCCGTGAAGACCACCAGATTGCAACCGGCGCTGGTAAGGGCCGAGCGAAACAGGATGCCACTGGCACCTGACGTCATGGCTGCATCACCTATCGCCCACGAAGGTGGTTCAGTGGTGTCCTGAAAAAGCAAGCGCCGCCAATCGCAATAGAAACTCCGCCAGATCGGGCTCCACCCCGGGCCGATGCCATCACGGAAATCCACCACCTTCTCCAGCCTCACCTGATAGGCCACGATCACACCCGGCGGCAGCAGTGGAGCCAACTGCTGGTATTCGGCCAGTGCCGTGGCCGTCTCCAGCGAGAGGTACAAAGCCGGCACGCCGGGTCGGTTGAGCCTGCCGCCGAATCGCGCTGCGCCGGCACCTGAGACCGGATCAAACGACCAGCGAGGAACATGGACCCGATAAGCGACCGTCTCAAGACTGGTCAGGATCATCCCGAAAATCCGGCTTCCAGCGAAGAAAGATAACGCACGAGATCATCGGTACGATCTTCCGACACCAGCTGATGCGGCGTATTGCCACCGAAAACCGGGAGCGCGGCCTGTTGAAACCAGGCCAGGGATGCTTCCACATTGCCGAAGAGATCATTGCAGAGCCGAATGACGCGTACGGCTTCATGCAAATGCCTTTGCATGGCGTACGCTTCGCTGCCATGTGACAGCGCCGGGTAGCGGCATGAGGCCATGAGCGCGGCAGCATCGATACGCAGCACCGCAGCAAAGCGCTCTGGCGAGAGCGTTTCTGTATCGCTGCCCGCGTACAGAAAATTAAGGAGCGCGCGGAAATCCTGACCGAAATCCGGGATGGCTTGCGCGCTGCCGTCGTTCATGATGTCGTCATCCGGGCATAAGAAAGGCCCCATTATTGCACCCTCAACGACGACATCACGGTTCGATTGCATGCCTTTCATATCACCACCTCTTTTGCCAGCAAGGAAAAGGGCGATTGTGAATCTGCACGGTGCAGAAACGCCACACGGCATTTGAACTTTTCCGACAATCTCGTTTACTATCGTCGCTCAGCCCATCACTTCCCACACCATGCAACTGAAGCGATCCCTCATCCAGTCACGCGCTGCCCTCCCGGCCGCCGGCGTCTGCCTGCGCGGGCTGAACACCAAAAAACGGCATCTCCGCTGACGGGGATGTCACGTCCCGTCCGGCGGATCGCCTGGCGGGACTGGATCGCAACATCACCCTTCTTTCAGACCTCGCCCGGCGCACTGCCGGCGGAACGGCTTTCTTCAACCGTTCTTCATGAGGTACATATGCACACAAGCTTTAACGGAGTCTGGGTCCCCATCGTCACGCCGTTCCTGGCGGGCGACGCCGCCAGCATCGACCACCCTGCCCTGGCACGGCTGGCGCAACATCTGGCCGCACAAGGCATCAGCGGGCTGGTCGTCGCGGCCACCACGGGCGAGGGCATCCTGCTGCAGCCAGGTGAACAGGATGCCCTGCTGGCGACCCTGCGCGCTGCAGTCCCGCAGCTACCGCTGGTGATGGGGTTGTCGGCCGCGTCCACGCACGATGCGGTGGCGCGCGCACGCGCACTGTCACGACTGCAGCCCGATGGCCTGTTGGTGACACCACCGCTTTACGTGCGGCCATCCCAGGACGGTATCCGCCGCCATCTGGAAGCGGTCACGGAGAGCGCCGACCTGCCTGTGCTGGTCTACAACATTCCCTATCGCACCGGCTGCCAGGTCGAGCTGGAGACGCTGCAACAACTGGCGCAGGATCCGCGCGTGGTCGGCCTCAAGGAATGCGGCGGCAGCCAGGAGCGCATGCAGCGCCTGGTCAACGAGACCTCGCTGCGCATCCTCTCGGGCGACGACGCCCATAATTTCATGGCACTGTGCCTGGGCGCGCACGGCGTCATCGCTGCCTCGGCCCACGTGATGCCGCACTGGCACGTGCAGATGCAGGCACTGATCCGCGACAACCAGTGGCACCAGGCCAGGCACATTGCCGACGCGTTGCAGCCGATCATCCGCGATCTGTTTGCCGAACCCAGTCCGGCACCGCTGAAGGCCCTGCTGCACGCCGATGGCTGGTGCGCACCGGAAGTCCGCCTGCCCTTCGTACCGGTCAGCGCGGGCTTGCATGCGCGTCTGATGACGCAGCGGCAGGCGCTGCTGTCGTCTGCTTTCTGAACCCTGCTTTCAAGGAGAAACACCATGTCATCCGTCCTGCCCCTGCAACTCCACGTCGACGCCCAATACGCCAGCCCCTATGCCATGTCGGTCTTCGTCGCCCTGCGCGAAAAGGCCTTGCCCTTCGCTCTGCACACCGTCGACCTCGACGCTGCCGCCCATCATGATCCCGCCTATGCCGCCCTGTCCCTGACGGCGCGCGTGCCGACGCTGCAGCATGGAGAACTGGCACTGTCCGAATCCTCGGCCATCACGGAATATCTGGAAGACCTCTTCGACGGCGCACCGCTCTATCCTTCCGATCCAGCCGCGCGCGCACGCGCACGCCAGGTGCAAGCCTGGCTGCGCAGCGACCTGATGCCCATCCGCGAAGAACGCAATACGCAAGTGCTCTTCTATGCCGCGCGCAAGCCGCCCCTGTCCGCGCAGGCAGAAGCCACCGCACAGCGGCTGTTCCGTTTCGCGGAAGCCCTGCTGCCGCAAGCAGCGGACCACCTCTTCGGCCAGTGGTGCATCGCCGATACCGACCTGGCGCTGATGATCAATCGTCTCGCCCTGCATGGCGATCCTGTACCACCGCGTCTGGCCGCCTATGCCAAGGCACAATGGCAGCGGTCCACGGTGCAGGAGTGGGTGGCCATGCAGCGCCCGCCGCTGACGGCATGAACGATATCGGGCGTCACTGATCCGTGATCCCCAATGAAAAAAGGGCGGCGTCCCAAGACGCCGCCCCCTCATGCGCTCTTGCGAATGACGACAATCAGGCAATCGCCTCCGGACGTGGACGGGCAATCGCAAACACCACCGCCACGGCCACCAGGTCGAACGCGGCCAGCAACACGAACAAGGGGCCATAGCCAATCTGTGTGACCAGGATGCCAAAGAGCAGCGTGAACAGCGTCGCCCCCAGGTAGCCGCTCATGCCGGTCAGGCCGGTGGCAGTGGCCACCTGATTCTTGGTGAACACATCGGAAGTGATCGAATACAACGCGCCCGACAGCGTCTGGTGCGCAAAGCCGCCGATGGAGAGCAAGGCGATGGCCACATACGGACTATCGACGAAGCCCACGCAAGCCGGCCCGATCATGGCCAGACTGCCCACCAGCATCACCAGCTTGCGCGAAGTGAACAGCGACACATTCAAATGCTTGTGGAAGAACGGGCTCAGGTAGCCGCCCAGCACGCAACCGATGTCCGCCGCCAGGAAAGGCAGCCAGGCGAACATGGCGATTTCCTTGATGTTCATGTGGCGCTCGGTGGCCATGTACAGCGGGATCCAGGCATTGAAGGTCTGCCACGCCGGTTCCGACAGGAAGCGCGGAATGGCGATCGACCAGAAGTTCTGGCTGCGCACGATCTTGGTCCAGCTTTCACGCACGACTTTTTCAGGCGTCTTTTCCTGGCCGTCGAGGATGTAGTCGCGCTCTTCCGGCGAGAGCAGCTTCTGGTCACGCGGGCTCTTGTAGAACAGCATCCACAGGAAGAACCACAACACGCCCAGCACGCCCACCACCACGAAGGACATCTTCCAGCCGCCATGCAGGATGGTCCACACCACCAGGGGCGGTGCGCACAGCGCGCCAATCGAGGAACCGATGTTGAACCAGCCGATGGCCACCGACCGTTCCTTGGCCGGGAACCACTCGGTGGAGGCCTTCACGCCACCGGGAATACCGGCTGCTTCGGTCATGCCCAGCAGCGCGCGGAAGAAGGCCAGGCTCTGCCAGCCGGTCGCCAGTGCAGCCGCCGCGCACACCAGCGACCAGGCCAGGGCGAAGATGCCGAAGCCGATCTTGGTGCCCACCGCGTCGAGAACGTAGCCGGCCACCGGCTGCATGAGCGCATAGCAGATCTGCCATGCCACCACGATGTAGGAGTACTGCTGGGTACTCATGTCCAGCTCTTTCATCATGGTCGGGGCGGCCACCGACAGCGTGTTGCGAGCCAGGTAATTGACGATCAGGGCCAGGGTGACCAGCGTCACCATGTACCAGCGGATTCCTCTTACGTACTTCATGGCGTCTCCAAAATGGATAGTTCTTCAAAGGGCAGGCAATGCGCGGCCCGTCGCCCAGGGGTCCGGTTGTGCGCCCGCTCTCGCGGTGGATGGCGCACAGCCGTCATCCCCCGGCGGCACAGGGCCGCCTGGCGTCAGGCAGATCGGGAATGCATGCCTGTCTCCAGATGAAGTTTTCTTATCTTTTTTATCATTTTATTTATACGATGTCGTATAAGTTGAGCTGCGATTAGTCGGACTAATTCTTCATGCAGGTGGACAACTCTAATGATCGCGGCTCCGGAAGTCAACCGAATTAAATGCAGATTCCTTCATGGAAACGGCTTTGCAGGCCGATTTCAGGGGGATGAGGTGAATCTTCCCGCGCGCCGGGCGGCCCAGGCTTGCGCCCCGGCGCAGAACCCTTCATAGTGACCGCAGACGAACTTCTCGGCAGCAGTCATCGTACATGTCAGCATTCCACCCGCCCTCCCCCGATTCTTCACATCGCGGCCAACTCAGCCGGTCCGAACACATCTGCAAGCAGATCATCGCGTCCATCCTGCGCGGGGAACTGGGCGAAAACCGCAAGCTGCCTACCGAAGTGGAACTGGCGCAGCGTTACGAGGCTTCCCGCACGACGGTACGGGAAGCTCTTTCGCGCCTGCGTTCGGAAGGCATCGTGGTCTCGCGCCGGGGCTCGGGCAACTATGTGCAGCGGCTGCCGGTCCTGCAAAGCAGCGCACCGGCGCAGATTGCCAGCATCCCTGACGTGGAGCGCTATTACGCGTTTCGCGCGTGTGTGGAAGTGGGTGCGGCAGGCATTGCGGCCACGGCCCGCGAGGAAGAGGACATCGCCCTGATGCGCCATTGCCTGCAAGCACTGCGGCGCGCGCAGCTGCAAGGCCAGACCGGCGTGGAGGAAGACCTGGCGCTGCACATGGCCATCGCCCGGGCCACGCGCAATCCCTTTTTCATCTCCACCATCGAACATGCGCTGGGCCCGATCCGCCAGTGCATGGAACTGGCGCAGAACCTGGGCTCACCGCAGGAGAGCGAGCGCATCCAGGTCATCGATGACGAACACCAGGCCATCATCGATGCCATCGCCCAAGGCTCGGCGCAAGACGCCGAGGCGGCCATGCGTGCCCATATCGGGCATGCACGCCAGCGTATCTTCGAAGGCCGCTGAACGCTGCGCATGACGCAACAGCGCCGGGCCATGCAGCGCCCGGCGTAGCTTGAGCAGACCCGGCTTACGCAGGATTCTGCACGGCAGCCGGCAGATCGCGGCCGTGATGTTTCTTGTAGATGGCATTGAGCTTGCCATTCTTCTGGTTGGTCTTGACCCAGTTGTCGATCCATTCCTTCAGGCGGGGCTGGTTCTTGTTGATGGCAATACCGAGGTCAAAGGCCTTCTGTTCGAACTTCATTTCCAGATTCTTGCCCGGCGCCTTCTTCTGCATCTCCTGCAGGTTGGAAGGCGTGCTGGAAAAGACTTCCACCTGGCCCGTGACCATCGAGGTGATGAGGGTGGCGTCATCCTCGTAGCGCATGATCTCCGCGCCCTTGGCGTTCTGCGTGGTCAGCGTATCGTTGGGCGTGGCGCGGGTGACGCCGATGCGCTTGCCGTTGAGGTCGGCATAATCCTTGATGGCCATGCTTTTGGGCGCGCCGATGATGAGGCTGATGACCGCATAGGGCGTGGAGAAATCGATGACCTTCAGGCGCTCCGGCGTGATCGACAGCGAGCCCACCACGATATCGGCGCGATTGGATTGCAAGGTCGGCACCCGCGCGGCATTGGCCACCTGGATCAGGTCGAGCTGCACACCCAGGTCCTGCGCCAGCAGGCGCGCAGCATCGACGTCGGAGCCGGCCGGCTGCAGCTTCTCGTCGCTGTAGCCGAACAGCGGCGTGCTGGACGTGGTGGCGATGCGGATCTTGCCGGCCTTCTTGATATCGTCGAGCTGGTCGGCGTGCGCGGCATGGGTAGCGAGGCCCAGGATCAGGGCCGCAATGGCCGGGCGTGCGAGGTGGCGTAATGGGGTTAGTTTCATTTTGTGTCTCCGTTATTTTATGAATGATCAGGTCAGGCAACAGCGTTTGCGCTACAGGTCGGCGGCCAGGAAGGCTTGCAGTTCGGGGGTGTGCGGGTGGTCCAGCATGTCGCCGGGACCGACTTCCCAGACCCGGCCCTGGTGCATGTAGATGATGCGGTCGGCCACGCGCTTGGCAAAGTTCATCTCGTGCGTCACCAGCAGCATGGTCATGCCATTGGCGGCCAGGTCTTCCATCACGCGCAGCACTTCGCCGGTCAGTTGCGGGTCCAGTGCCGAGGTCACTTCATCGAACAGCATCACCTTGGGCGACATCGCCAGCGAGCGCGCAATGGCCACGCGCTGCTGCTGGCCGCCCGAGAGCTGTTCGGGATAGGCATTGGCCTTTTCATCCAGCCCCACTTGCGCCAGCGCGGCCAGGGCCACGCGGCGCGCCTCGGTCTTGTCCTGCTGCTTGACGTGGCGCAGCGCCAGCATGACGTTTTCCAGCACGTTGAGATGCGGGAACAGGTTGTAGCTCTGGAACACGATGCCCACCTCGCGCCGCAGCCTGTGCAGGTCGACCTGCGGATCATCGACGCGGATGCCGGCCACTTCGATGCTGCCGGAGTCGATGGTCTCCAGCCGATCGATACAGCGCAGCGCGGTGGACTTGCCGGAACCGGAGGCGCCGATGATGGCGATCATCTCGCCGCGCGCGACTTCAAAGGACACGCCTTTCAGGACCTGGTTGTCACCAAAACTCTTGTAGACCTGGTCCAGCCGGACGATGACCGGCTGCGGTTCCTGGGACGCCGCCACGGCGCGCAGATGCGGTGCGGATTCGGGTTTAGCGATGGCTGACATTGAGCTTTCTCTCCATGGATGCGCTCCAGCGCGATAAGGGATAGCAGAGCAGGAAGTAGAACGACCCCACCAGCAGGAACACCAGGAAGGGCTGGAAGATGGAGTTGTTGATGATCTGACCGGCCCGCGTCAGTTCGACGAAACCGATGACCGACGCCAGCGACGTCATCTTGATCAGCTGCACCAGGAAGCCGATGGTCGGCGGCAGGGACAGCCGCGTGGCCTGCGGGATGATGACCAGGCGCAGCGTCTGCCAGCGTGTCAGCGAAAGGCACTCCGATGCTTCCCACTGCGGGCGCGGCATGGCCTCCACGCAACCGCGCCAGATGTCGCCCAGATACGCGCTGGCGTAGATCATCATCGCCAGCCCTGCTGCCACCAGTGCCGGCAGCACCAGCCCATACACCGACAAGCCGAAATAGACGATGAAGAGCAGGATCAGCAAGGGAATGCCCTGCACGCATTCGATGAAGAGGATGGCCGGACGCCGCAGCCAGGCGCGTGGCGAGATGCGCGCCAGCATCACCAGGAATCCGCCGATGCCGCCGAGCACGAACGCCAGCGCCGACAAGACCAGGGTCCAGCCGATCGACTGCACCATGAAGAAGAAATAGGTCCAGCTGAAGTTGCCCATCATGATGTGCTCCCTTCGATGCGCAGCGCGGCTGCGGTATTGACCGCCACCGGCCGCGATGCGCCATGCACATACGGCACATGGGCCAGCGGTGCCATCGCTGCCGGATCGCTGGCCGGCAGGCGCGACACCGGACTGCGCCTGCCCTGTGCAGCCGCGCGGCGCAAGGTGCGGCGGCGTTTGAAAATAGTTTCACCGATGGAATAAGCCACCAGCTTGACCAGCACGGCCAGCACCAGGTACAGGGCAGCCACCACCAGATAGGTTTCCAGTGAACGGAAGGTATCGGACTGCACGGTATTGGCGATGGCCGTCAGCTCCTCGGCCGATATCTGCGAGGCCATCGCCGAGGCCTGCATCATCAGCAGGAACTGGCTGGTCAGCGCGGGATAGACGCGCTCGATGGCCGGCTGCAGCATCACGTGCCAGCGGATGCGCCAGACCGACAGGCCCAGGCATTCGGCGGCTTCGATCTGTCCGCGCGGCACCGAATCAATGCCGGCGCGAATGATCTCGGCGGCATAGGCGGCGATGTTGATGATCATCGCCAGCACCGCTGCCGCGAAGGTCGGCATGCGGATACCGAGACTGGCCAGGCCGAAATAGAGCAGGAAGATCTGCACCAGGAACGGGGTATTGCGCACCACCTCGATGTAGCCGCTGCAGGTGCGGGCCACGAAGCGATTAGGACTGTTCTTGGCGAAGGCGACGAAGATGCCGATGGCCACGCCGACGATGACGGCCAGCGTGGTCATCTTCAGCGTCAGCCAGGCACCGTGCAGGAACACGGGCCAGTAGGGCGCCAGTGGCGTGAAGTCGAGAGAGAAGTTCATGGGCTGCCGGGTCCGTCAAGGTTTCAGGGAACTGGACATCGGTGCGGCGCGGGCGCGATCCTGCTGCGTGCGAGCGGCCCGGTGTGCCGGGTGCTGCCTTGCTGCGATTCAGGTCAAGCTGTTGCGTGCGGTGCTGCCATGCCGCGCGCTGAAGAATGGCGTGGCGCGCGGAAAATGCAATGAACTGCGGCGATGAACTACGACGGAATGCCGCGATGAAACGAGAAAACGCTGTGGATAAATTAAGTTAGTTCGCCAACGGATCAAAGGGTCCGGCAGCCGTAAAGGCACCACCTTGCAGGGTCGCAACCGGATCATCGGCGGCCGGCTGCGGTTGCGCTTCCACCTTGGCGCGGAAGATTTCCGAACTGTCCTTGGGCGCATAGCCCAGGTGCGCGGCGTGGCGGTTGTCCCACCAGGTCTTGGCGTTGGCCGACATGCCGTAGACGATGGTGTGACCCACGCCAGGGATGAACAGCGCACGGCGCAGCAGTTGCTCGAAATCGTCCATGCTCATCCAGCTGGCCAGCATGCGGCGGTTGGTCGCTTCCGGGAAGATCGATCCGATGCGGATGCTCACCGTCTCCACGCCATAGCGGTCGAAGTAGAACTGCGCCATGTCTTCGCCATAGGACTTGGACAAGCCGTAGTAGCCATCGGGACGCTTCATGTCGTGCGCATCGATGCGCTCATCCTGGCCATAGAAACCGGTGACGTGGTTGGAGCTGGCGAAGATGACACGCTTGACGCCATGGCGGCGCGCGGCCTCGTAGATATGGAAGACGCCCTTGATGTTGGCTTCCAGGATCTCTTCGAAGGGACGCTCCACCGACACGCCACCGAGGTGGATGATGGCCTCGCAGCCCGCCACCATGGCATCGACCGCAGCGCGGTCGGCAAGGTCGCAGCCCAGCACTTCTTCATGCGCCGCCGCGGGACCCGCGGCCTCCATGGCCGCAGCCAGATCCGCTACCCGCACGCGCTCGGCGAAGGATGCCAGGCGGCCACGCAATTGCCGGCCCACGCCACCGGCCGCGCCGGTCAGCAGGAGTCGGGAAAAACGGGCGGTCTGCCACGCATCACGGTCGGTGTCTGCGCTCATGCGGGCTGTCTCCTGATGGTTGCTCATCGTTGTTGTTGTCGGATCGGGTGCTGCATTCAAAGGCGGTGATCTCGCCGATAGGCCTGCGACTTCATCGGGTCGGCAGAGCTTGTACGTCGTCGTATCACTTGGCGGATTATTCCCGCCGGTGTACGGCTTGTCAACCGGATTTGCGGGCGATTGACGGAGCAGGATATGAAGCTTCACGTAGGAAATCCTCGCAGGAATCTCACGCGATTCTGCGCGCATCTGACATTAAAACCACGCTATTTTCCAGCAAGTGAGACAAAACCGCGCCACGCAATGAAATGGCTTGGCGTCGAAATGTCTCTCATCTACACTGCTTGCCAGAGGGAAAGCAGCCTGTCACCACGTCCATGCGACGGCCCGGCCGCCCGATCGATGCGCGGCATTGACGACAGGTCCCTCGTTCCATTTCCCCCGTCCGCTACGCCGCGAAGCCGGACTCATGACCAAGAAAAGCAAGAGACCCATGCACCATCTGAGCAAACTCAAGATCGGTACGCAATTGCGTATCGGCTTCGGCATCGTGATCGCACTGATGCTGGTCCTGATCACCATTTCCCTGATGCGCATGCACGCCATCTCCGGCGCGATGCGCTACCAGGACCAGGTGACCGACACCAAACTGGAGCCGCTGTATGTCGCCCGCGAGGCACTGGACCAGACCGGCATGTCGGCGCGCAACGCCTACATCTTCCGCGACGACGCTGATGCAGCACGCGAGCTGGCCATCGTCGACGAGCAGAAAGCCCTGTACCTGTCCGCCGTGCGCCAGCTGGAGCCGGTGATGGCCGGCAACGCCCAGTTCGAGAAGGCCAAGGCCGGCCTGCTGGCGATGGCGGAAGAATTGAAGCGGCCGCGCAACTATCGTGAAAGCGGCCAGATGGAAGCCTATGGTGAATTCCTGGTCAAGGAATGCAGCCCCCTGCGCCGCCAGATCGTGGCCGACATCGACGTGCTGCTGAAGTCCGTACAACGCGAGAACCAGCAAGCCAGCGCCGCCGCCGATGCCCTCTTCGACAGCTCGCTGCGACTGGTGATCCTGTGTGGTGCGGTGATCCTGATGGTCTCCATCGCCACCGCGTGGATGATCCGCAGCAGCCTGCTGGGCCAGCTGGGCGGCGAACCGCGCTATGCGGTGGAAATCGCCGGACGCATCGCGCATGGCGAACTCTCCACGCCGGTCGACACCAAGGCCGGTGACCGCACCAGCCTGCTGTATGAAATCCGCGTGATGCGCGACAAGCTGGCCTCGCTGGTGCAGCAGGTGCGCACCGGCACCCATACGATTGCGGGTGCCTCTTCCGAAATCGCCATGGGCAACCAGAACCTGTCGGAGCGTACCGAGCAACAGGCCGAGACCCTGGAAAAGACGGTGGCCGCGATGGAAGAACTCACCGCCGCCGTACGCCGCAATGCGGACAACGCGCGCCAGGCCAACGCACTGGCCGGCTCGGCCTCCGACATCGCCAGCGAAGGCGGCGTGGTGGTGCAGCAGGTGGTCGCCACCATGGGCCAGATCGATGCGGCCTCGCGCAAGATCGTCGACATCATCGGCGTGATCGACAGCATCGCCTTCCAGACCAACATCCTGGCGTTGAATGCCGCCGTGGAAGCAGCGCGCGCCGGAGAGCAGGGCCGTGGCTTTGCGGTGGTGGCTTCGGAAGTCCGTTCATTGGCCCAGCGCTCGGCAGCGGCCGCGCATGAGATCAAGCATCTGATCGACAGTTCGGTGGCCAGCGTGAGCGATGGCAGCCGCCTCGTGCAGCAAGCAGGCGGCACCATGCAGCAGGTGGTGGCGAGCGTGCAGCGCGTGACGGCGGTGGTGGCCGAGATCAGCGACGCCAGCCAGGCGCAGACCGAGGGCATCCTCGCGGTCAATGACGCCATCGCGCAATTGGATGAGAACACCCAGCAGAATGCTGCACTGGTGGAAGAAGCTGCTGCGGCATCGCAATCGATGAGTCAGCAGGCTGATCATCTGAGCCATCTGGTCGGCGCGTTCAAGCTGAGCGCCGACCAGATGGATGCTGAGGTGGCGGCCAATGATGAAGGCCCGGTGACGATCGACATCACGCCGGTGCAGCAGCGGATCGGGATGCGCTGACGGCCGTCAGCTCGATCACGACGGACTGCGCTGCACAGCTGCCACAGGCTGCGCCGTGTCCTCATTCCAGCCCCCGCCCAGGACCTTGTAGAGCGTAATGCGATTGCTCTGCTCGGTCAGTCGCAGCGAGATCAGCGTCTGCTGTGCGGAGTACAGCGTGCGCTGCGCCACCAGCGTGGTGAGATAGCTGTCGATGCCATTCTTGTAGCGTGCCTCGGACAAGCGGAAGGCCTTCTCGCTGGCCGCCGTGGCCCGGCCCTGTGCATCCAGCCGCTGGTCCAGCGTGGCGCGCACGGCGAGTGCGTCGGCCACTTCACGGAAGGCGGTCTGGATCGCCTTCTCGTAATTGGCCACATCGATGTCGCGCGTGATCTTGGCCGAGTCCAGGCTGGCACGCAGACTGCTCGCATTGAAGATGGGCAGGTTGATCGATGGCACGAAACTCCAGCTGCCACTGCCGGCCTTGAACAAGCCGCCCAGCGTGCGGCTGGCCGTACCGCCATCAGCGGTGAGCGAAATGCTGGGGAAGAAGGCCGCGCGCGCTGCTCCGATGTCGGCATTGGCGGACTTCAGGGTATGCTCCGCCGCCAGCACATCCGGGCGGCGCAGCAATACTTGCGACGGCAAGCCGGCAGGCGTGGCAGGCAATACGCTGGCGGTATCCGGCAAGCCGGTGGGCAGCAGCGCCGCATCGATATCGGCTCCGACCAGCAGGCGCAGGGCGTTGATGTCCTGCGCAACCTGGCTGGTGTAGCTGGCCACATCGGCGCGTGCCGCTTGCACCGTGGCTTCCTGGCTGGCCAGGTCGACCCCGGAGACGGTGCCGATATCATGGCTGCGCTGGCTCAGTTCGAAGGTGCGCGACTGGCTGGCATAGGTGTCCTGCGCCAGCTTCAACAGCTCGCGGTCGGAGGCCAGCGTGAGCCACGCCGTGGCCACTTCGGCCACCAGGCTGATGTGCGTGCTGCGACGGGTCTCGACCTGATACTGATAGGTCTCCAGTGCAGCATCCGAGAGATTTTTCAGGCGACCGAAGAAATCGAGTTCGTAAGCGCTGATCCCTACCGTCACACTCTGCTGCCGCGACACCGTGGCGCGGCCGCTGGTGGTCAGCTCAGACGGCGTGCGGCTGGCAGTACTGGTGCCGGTGGCGGAGATGGCCGGATAGCGATCGGCATCGGTGATGCGATATTGCGCACGCGCCTTCTCGATGTTCAACGCCGCCACCCGCAGGTCACGGTTGTTCTCCAGCGCAGCGGCGATCACCTGCTGCAGACGTGGATCGAGGAAGAATTCGCGCCAGCCGAGCTGGTCCGCATCAATCTCGCCAGCGACCTTGCCGGCGCTGACGCCGAGCGGCTTGCCATCGACCTGCTGGGTCCAGCTGGCCGGCACCGGTGCCGCTGGCTGCGCGTAATCGGGCGCGAGATTGGCGCAGCCCGCCAGCGCTGCCGTGAGCGCCAGCACCATGGCCGTGCGGGTCCAGAGGATGGATGTCTGTTGTGCGGGCCGGGTCATCACACACCCTCCTTTTGTGTCGCGTGATCGTCATCCTGGCGCGGCTTCTTCGCCGCGCGGCGATCCAGCCAGGTGCCGATCAGGTAGTAGAACAAGGGCACGAAGAAGATGCCCAGCAAAGTGGCCGAGAGCATGCCGCCCAGCACGCCCGTGCCGATGGCGCGGCGGCTGGCCGAGCCGGCCCCGCTGGCCACGGCCAGCGGCAGCACGCCGAACATGAAGGCCAGCGAGGTCATCAGGATCGGACGCAGGCGCAGCTGCACCGCTTCCAGGGTGGCATCCCGCAGGCTCTTGCCGGACTCGTGCAATTGCTTGGCGAATTCCACGATCAGGATCGCGTTCTTGGCCGACAGGCCCACCGTGGTCAACAGCCCCACCTGGAAATACACGTCATTGGACATCCCGAAAATCCCCGTCAGCAGCACGGTGCCGACGATGCCCAGTGGCACCGCCAGGATCACTGCGAACGGTACCGACCAGCTCTCATACAAGGCCGCCAGGCAGAGGAACACGAAGAGGATGGAAATCGCATACAGCATCGGTGCCTGGTTGCCCGAGAGCCGCTCCTGATAGGACGAACCGGTCCACTCGAAGCCGATGCCGGCCGGTAGTTGCGCCACCAGTTTTTCCACTTCGGCCATGGCCGTTCCCGAGCTCACACCCGCTGCCGGTTCACCGACGATCTCGAAGGACGACACGCCGTTGTAGCGCTCCAGCAGGGAAGGTCCATAGGTCCACTTGCTGCTCATGAAGGCCGAGAACGGCACCATCTGGCTGGCCGAGTTGCGCACATACCAGCGGTTCAGGTCTTCGGCCTGCATGCGGAAGGCGGAATCGCCCTGCACATAGACCTTCTTGACGCGCCCGTTGCTGAGGAAGTCATTGACGTAGGTGCCGCCCATGGCAGTGGCCAATGTCGAGTTGATGTCGGAGGTCGCAATCGACAGCGCATCAGCCTTGCGGTCATCGATGGCCACACGCAATTGCGGCGTGTCATCGAGGCCGGTGGTCCGCACGTTGGCCAGCAGCGCATTGCCCCGCGCCAGTTGCAGGAACTGGTCACGCGCCTTCAACAGCGCATCGTGGCCCACGCCACCCACATCCTTCAATTCCAGGTCGAAGCCGGAACTCTGTCCCAGGCCGCGCACCGCCGGCGGATTCATCAGGAACACGCGCGCCCCACGGATCTTGGACAAGTCCGCGTTGGCCAGGCGCACCAGCTCGGAAGCCGACTGCCCGGCACCGGTACGCTGGTCCCACTCCTTCAAGCGGATGAAGGCACGCGCACCGTTCTGGCTGTTGCCGCCCACGCCCGCACCGACGATGGCCAGCACCGAATCGACCGACTCGGGCTTGTTCATGAAATATTCCTGCACGGTCTTCACGACAGTAGCGGTCTGCTCGGCGGTCGCGCCCGTGGGCAGCTGGATCTGGGCCATCAGCACGCCCTGGTCTTCTTCCGGCAGGAAGGACGTGGGCAGGCGCATGAACAGCACCGCCATCGCCACGGCGATCAGCGCATACATCAGCAGGCCGCGCTTGCCCCGCTTGAGCAGGCCGCCGACACCGCCCTGGTAGCGGGTCGCGCTGCGGTCAAAGGTGCGGTTGAACCAGGTAAAGAATTTTCCTTGCTGCACGTGGCCGCTCGCATGCGGCTTGAGCAGCGTGGCGCACAGCGCCGGGGTCAGGGTCAGCGCCACCATCACCGACAAGGCCATGGCCGAGACGATGGTGATGGAGAACTGGCGATAGATCACGCCGGTCGATCCACCAAAGAAAGCCATCGGGATGAACACCGCCGACAGCACCATGGCGATACCGACCAGCGCACCGGTGATTTCCTGCATGGACTTGCGGGTGGCCTCCTTGGGACTGAGCTTTTCTTCGCTCATCAGGCGCTCGACGTTTTCCACCACCACGATGGCATCGTCCACCAGCAAGCCGATGGCCAGCACCATCCCGAACATGGTCAGGGTGTTGATGGAATAGCCGAACATGGCCAGGATGCCAAAGGTCCCCAGCAGCACCACCGGCACCGTGATGGCCGGAATGAAGGTGGCGCGGATGTTCTGCAGGAACAGGTACATGATCAGCACCACCAGCACGATGGCTTCGATCAGGGTCTTGACCACTTCTTCCAGCGACACGCGCACAAAAGGCGTGGTGTCGTAGGCGATGTTGGTCTTGAGCTTCATGGAGGCCGGGAAGTAGGGCTCCAGCTCGGCCATCTTCTTCTTGACCGCATCGGCCGTGGCCAGCGCATTGGCGCCGGTGGCCAGCTGGATCGCCAGTGCCGAGGACGGTTTGCCGTTCTGCTGCGAGGCCACCTGGTAGCTCTCGCCACCCAGCTCCACGCGGGCCACATCAGATAGTTTCACCACTGAACCATCGGCGGAAGACTTGACGATGATGTTGCGGAATTCATCCGGCGTGGTCAGCTTGCTGCGCGCCGTGATGGTGGCGTTGATCTGCTGTCCCGGCTGTGCGGGCAGTGCGCCAATCTCGCCGGCCGACACTTCGGTGTTCTGCGCTTCGAGCGCGCTGGTGACGTCGGACGGCATCAGCGCGTACTTCTGCAGCTTGGCCGGATCGATCCAGATGCGCATCGCGTAATTGGTGCCGAAGGCGGTCACGTCGCCCACGCCTTCCACGCGGCTGATCTGGTCGGTCAGCGTGCTGCTGATGAAGTCGCCGATGTCGATGCTGGTGATGCGCGGATCATCCGAGGTCAGCGACAGCACCATCAGGATATCGGTGGAGGCCTTGGTGACGGTCACGCCATTGTTCTGCACCGCCTGCGGCAGGCGCGCCGTGACCTGCTGCAGCTTGTTCTGCACCTGCATCTGGGCCACGTCCGGATTGGTACCGGCGGTGAAGGTCAACGCCACCGTGGCGCTGCCGGCCGAACTGGAGCTGGCCGACATGTATTGCAGGTTGTCCAGACCCTTCATCTGCTGTTCGATGACCTGGGTCACCGAGTCTTCCAGGGTCTTGGCCGAGGCACCGGTATAAGTCGCCTTGATGTTGACCTTGGGCGGCGCGATGTCCGGGTACTGCTCCAGCGACAGCGAGCGGATCGACATCATCCCGCCCAGCATGATGATGATGGCGATGACCCACGCGAAGATGGGCCGGTCGATAAAGAATCGTGCCATGTGCGCCTCGCTTACTTCGACTGGACGCTGGTGGCCGGGGCAGCGGCGGACTCGCCCGCCTTGTCGGCCTTGTCGGCATCACCGCCCAGCGAGGGATCGGCGGCCGCCGCAGCGGCTTCACGCGCCAGGTCCTTCTGCAGGCTGTCGGTGATGTCGATGGCACGCGGGGTGTCGCCGGTGCGTACCTTCTGCAAGCCATCGACGATGAGCTTGTCGCCTTGCTGCAACCCACGGCTGACCCACCAGTTGTTGCCCACGGCACGCGCCACGGTCACCAGGCGCTGCTGGACCTTGCCGTCGTTCCCCAGCACCAGGGCCGTCGCCGCACCGGTCTGGTCGCGGCTGATGGCCTTCTGCGGCACCAGCAGCGCGTGGTCATCCACACCTTCTTCCAGCACCGCACGCACATACGCGCCCGGCAGCAGCACGCCCTCCGGATTCGGGACCACCGCGCGCAGCGTGATCATGCCGGTGCCGGTATCGACCGACAGGCCCGTGAATTCGAGCTTGCCGGTGCGCTCATAGGTGGAGCCATCTTCCAGCAGTATCTTGACCTGGGCGGCATTGTCGCCACTCTTTTTGATCTGGCCGCTGGCCAGTTCGCGGCGCAGGCGCAGCAGGTCCACGGTGGATTGCGTCACATCGACGTAGATCGGATCGATCTGTTGCACCGTGGTCAGTGCAGTGGTCTGGCTGGCCGTCACCAGCGCGCCGGGAGTGACGCTGGATTTCTCGATGCGGCCCGAGATCGGCGACAGGATCTTGGTGTATTGCAGGTTGATGGCTGCGGTCTGCACGGCGGCCTTCTGCACTTCCACGTCGGCCTGGTTCTGGCGCAGCGTACTCTGGGCGTCGTCGTTGTCCTGCTTCGAGACGGCGTCGATCTTGTTCAGCTCGGCATAACGGTCGGCCTTCAGCTTGGAGGAAGCCAGCGTGGCCTGTGCCTTCAGCAGGGAAGCCTTGGCGCTGTCATAGGCCGCCTGGTAGCTGGCCGGATCGATCTGGTACAGCGGCTGGCCGGCCTTGACGTTGCTGCCTTCCTTGAACAGGCGCTTCTGGATGATGCCGCCCACCTGCGGACGGATGTCGGCCGCCAGATAGGCCGTGGTACGGCCGGGCAACTCGGTGGTCAGCGCCTGGCGCTGGGCCTTGACGACCACATAGCCGACTTCGGACTGGGCCGCAGGCTTGGGCTGGTCGCCGGATTTGGAGCAGGCGCCAAGGACGGCCACCAGCATCAGCGACAGCACCAGACGGGCTGCGGTGGAGGAACTGCGCCCCGGGCGGCGCGGGAGTGTGAGGTTTTCTTGCATGATCGGGTGGCTTTCTGCCCGTCCGCCAGCCGCCATGGGCGCGGGTTCCGGGCGCAATGAGCTATCGGACCTGCGATTATGGAAAACAAATGTGAGGGAAAAATGAGCAAGCGCGGCGGCATGTCCGTCCTGCAACATCCCGCATGACATTGGCAACTCGTGCGCCACCGCCGGCCGGGTTCTTGATAAGCTCTGGCCTGATTCCACCGACCGCCTGCTGCATCCCATGTCCATCGCCCACTCGATCGCCGAGCTGACCGACCGCTTCTTCTATCGCGCCAACATTCGCCTGAAGCTCTTCTATGCGATGCTGGCCCTGATCGTGGCGGTGATTGCGGCCATCAATGGCGCGGGGCATTACATCTTCAACCGCGACTTCCTCGGCTATCTCAACGAGCAGGCCCAGCAGCGCATGGAAGACATGGTGCCGCGCCTGGAACAGGCTTATCGCGAGCACGGCAATTGGGAATTCCTGCGCGACAATCCGCGCGCCTGGTTCGAATTGATGAAGCCGGCCATCGTCGAACACAGCGGTGCGGTCCGTACTTCCGGCCCGACCTTCACCCCCTCCGACCTGACCGGCGCGACCCTGCGTTTCTCGCTGCTCGATGCGCGCCGCCAATTGGTGATCGGCTATCCGGATGTCGGTCCCGATGCGCGCCTGAGCCCGCTGATGCAGGATGACGTGATCGTCGGCTGGGTGGCGCAGACGCCCTTCGAGAGCGTGATCGGCTCCATCGACCTGCGGTTCCAGCAAAGCCAGTTCCTGGCGCAGATCATCATTGCGGTGGTGGCCGTGATGCTGGCGGCGTTCCTGGTGGTGCGTATCTCGGGTGTACTGACCCGTCCGTTGACGCGTGTAGCGCGTGCCACGCACCGCCTGGCGGGCGGCGATTATGCGATCCGGGTGGAAGTGGAATCGGGCGACGAAGTAGGCATGCTGGCGCAGGACTTCAACCAGCTGGCCATGACGCTGGAGCGCAACGAGAAACTGCGGCGTGAATTCATGGCCGATGTCTCGCACGAATTGCGCACCCCGTTGGGCATCCTCAACGGCCAGCTCGAAGCCCTGGAGGATGGCGTGCTGCAACCCGATGCGCAGACGCTGCGCTCGCTCAAGAGCGAGGTGGAACATCTCAACAAGCTGGTCGGCGACCTCTACGATCTTTCATTGGCCGATGCCGGTGCCCTTACCTATCGCCGTACCGACATCGACCTGGCACCGCTGCTGCGCGACAGTGCGGCAATCTATGCCGAGCGTTTCAGCCAGCGCGGCATGACGCTGACCTGCAGTCTGCCTGCCACCATGCCGGTGCATGCCGATGCGGCGCGCCTGCAGCAACTGTTGAACAACCTGTTCGAAAACAGCTTGCGCTATACCGACAGCGGCGGCCGTCTGCAGGTGCATGCGCAACTGCTGCAACAGCACTGGCACCTGGTCTTCGATGACAGCGAACCGGGTGTGCCTCCTGAAGTCATGGCGCGCCTCTTTGATCGCTTCTTCCGGGTCGAGGCCTCGCGCAACCGCGCCAGCGGCGGTGCCGGGCTGGGCCTGGCGATCTGCCGCCGCATCGTCGATGCGCATCAGGGGACCATCGGTGCCACCGCCTCGCCCCTGGGCGGACTGCGGGTCTCGGTGGTGTTGCCGGCCCGCGCAGAAGATGAGGAAGACCGCGCATGAACGAATCCACGGACGATTTCCGTTTCGCACCGCCCGAGCGGGCCGACATCCTCATCGTCGAGGACGAACCGAAGCTGGCTGAACTGCTGCAGAAATACCTGGCGGTGGCCGGCTATACCTCGCGCCATGTGGCACGCGGGGATTTGGCGCTGGATGCAGTCCGTGCCCAGCGGCCGGACCTGATCCTGCTGGACATCATGTTGCCGGGGATGGATGGATGGGAAATCTGCCGCCAGTTGCGCACTTTCTCGGACGTGCCGGTACTGATGCTGACGGCGCGCGCCGAGGAAGAAGACCGTCTGCGCGGACTGGAGCTGGGGGCCGATGACTACATCGGCAAGACCCCTTTTTCGCCACGCGAGATCGTGGCGCGGGTCAAGTCCATGCTCAGGCGCAATGCCTCGGTGCAGCGTTCAGTACAAGCGGATCCGCTGCCGCAGGGCAGCTCGCCGCTGGTCATCGACGAGACCCGCCATCAAGCCAGCGTACGTGGCGAGCCGCTCAACCTGACGCCGCTGGAACTGCGCCTGCTCAAGACTTTCGCGGCCGCACCAGGCCAGGTGTTTTCGCGGGAACAGCTGCTCAACCACCTGCACGATGATGACCGCTCGGTCACCGATCGCGCCATCGATACCCACATCAAGAATCTGCGCCGCAAGCTCGAACCCTGCTTCCCCGGACACAATGCCATCCAGGCGGTGTATGGCGTGGGTTATTGCTTCGCGTTGCCACCGGACTGAAAGACATCATCCATTCATTCCGGATTGGAATGAATGGAAACCATGGCATATATGGCATATATGGATGGCGTAACCACGAATTACGTTCGGCAGAACCTGCTTGAAGCACGCCCCGCCGAACCAGCCTCAACGCTGGATCTTGAACACACTCACCACCTGTGACAAGCGTCCCGCCTGATCCTGCAAGGACTGCGCGGCGGCGGCGGCTTCTTCGACCAGCGCCGCATTCTGCTGGGTCACTTCATCCATCTGGGTGATGGCGCGGTTGATTTCCTCGATGCCGGTGCTCTGCTCGCTGCTGGCTGCGCTGATCTCGGCCACCACATCGGTGACGCGCTTGACGCTGGCCACCACCTCGCTCATGGTGGCACCCGCACGTTCGACCAGCTGGCTGCCGGCACCGACCTTCTGTACCGAGTCGTCGATGAGCTGCTTGATCTCCTTGGCGGCAGAAGCCGAACGCTGTGCCAGCGAACGCACTTCGGAAGCCACCACCGCGAAGCCGCGTCCCTGCTCGCCGGCGCGCGCCGCTTCCACGGCCGCATTCAAGGCGAGAATGTTGGTCTGGAAGGCGATGCCGTCAATCACCGTGATGATGTCGGCAATGCGGTTCGAGCTTTCGGTGATGCCTTCCATGGTCTGCACCACCTGGCCCACCACTTCGCCGCCTTGGCTGGCCACGTCGGAGGCCGATGCAGCGAGCTGGTTGGCCTGGCGGGCATTGTCGGCGTTCTGCTTGACGGTGGCCGTCAGTTCTTCCATGGCCGAAGCGGTTTCTTCCAGTGAACCGGCCTGCTCTTCGGTGCGCGAGGACAGGTCGAGGTTGCCGGTTGCGATTTCCTGCGAAGCCGTGGTGATGGCATCGGTGCCGTAGCGCACTTCGCTGACGATCTTGTTCAGGCTGTCGTTCATGGCGCGCAAGGAATGCATCAGCATGCCGGTTTCATCCTTGCTGTCGGAACGGATGTCTACCGTCAGGTCGCCCTGCGCCACGCGCTCGGCCACGCTCACCGCCTCATTGAGCGGACGCGAGACCGCACGTGCCACCGCCAGCCCGAAAGCGATCACCACGATGGCGGCCAGCAGGCCGATGATCCAGGCCCGCGCGGAATTGAAGACGTCGCTGGCGGTCTGGTCCGAACGCATGCTGCCGGCGTCGTTGATCTTGATGATCTCGTCCATGCTTTCCAGCATGCTGCGGAAGGTCTTGTTGGAATCGCCCTTGAAGATCGCGCGCGCTTCCTCTTCCTTGCCGGCACCGGAAATCTCGGCGAGCTTCTTGTCGATCTCCAGATAGGCAGCGAAGCTCTTGGAGAACTTCTCGTAGGCGAGCTTCTCTTCTGCTTCCGAAATCTGGGCTTCGTAGGTAGCACGCTGTTTGGCCAGGATATCCAGGCGCGACTTGATGGCCTTGAGCGCATCTTCACGCTCGGCCGGGGTGGCCGCCGTGATCATCTGCAATTCGGAAATGCGCATGCGCGGCAATGAAGCCTGGATCGACTGCGCCGCCTTGATCGTGGGCAGCCAGTTGGTGGCCATGTCGGTGGAGGCCTGGTTCACCGCCTTCAATTCGCGGATCGCGAAGATGCCCAGGATGACCGTCAGGATGATGACGGCCGCAAAGGAAAGAATGAGTTTCTTGGCGATCTTCAGATTGTTGAACCAGTTCATGTCTGCCTCGTTGTTTCGCTTGTGATGGATTTCACCAGCGATTCTAGGCAGGTCAGGAAGCGGCCATAACGCTGATTACACGGGCGTTTACGGGGCAATTGCCCGCTTCCTCCCTGAAGCTGACAAGCGCGACAGGAAGTGTGCCAACTATCGTGCAAACTGGTCAGGCCACCTGATCACTACTTCTCTGCAAACGATAATGTTTTCGATTGCACAAGAGGCGTTTCCTCGCGGCGGGCATGCCAGTCTCCACCCAGGGCCTTGATCAGGAATACCGACACCAGCAGCCGCTGTCCCATCAACTGCGCCGCCTGGCGCTCGCTGTTGAGCAGGGCCTGCTGGGCGGTGATGACATCGAGATAAGGCGTGGCACCGCCCTCATAACGGCTGGTGGCGATGTCCAGCACGCGGCGGGCACTGGCGATGGCCGATTGCGATTGCCGCCAGGCGCGGTCCAGAGAAGCGATGCCGGTGATGCCATCTTCCACTTCCTGCATCGCGGTCAGCACGGTGCGGCGATAGGTCGCCACGGTGGCGTTGTAGCCGGCTTGGGTGAAATCCACACCGGCGCGCAGGCGGCCGGCATCGAACAAACTTTGCGAGGCCGACACTCCCAGTGACCACAGCACGCTGGGTGCGTTGAAGAGCGTGGCCCAGTTGCGGCTGTCCACGCCATAACCGGGCTGCAGCATGAAGCTGGGGTAGAAGGCTGCGCTGGCCACGCCGATCTGGGCATTGGCCGCGGCCATCGAACGTTCGGCTGCCGCCACATCGGGACGACGCTCCAGCACGTCCGACGGGATGCCCAGCGGAATCTCCGGCAGCGCGATGGGAGTCAGCGAAGGGGGCAGGCTGAAGGCCGGTGCCGGGGTGCCGGTCAGCGTGGCGATGGCGTGCTCGTATTGCGCCCGCTGCCGGCCCAGCAGATCCACCTGGGTCAGCGTGTTGTCCAGCAGGGCTTGCTGCTGGGCCACGTCCAGCCCCGAGGTAGCCCCCAGGTCGTGGCGCGCGGTGGCCAGTTCCAGCGCCTTGCGCTGCAGTTCGATGGCACGCCGGACCACGTCCAGCTCGATGTCCAGTTCGCGCAGGTTGAAGTAATTGCTGGCCAGTTCTGCGGTCAGCAGCAGGCGGGTGTTTTCCAGATCCGCCGCCGATTGCTGGGCCGAGGCCGTGGCCGCTTCCACCGAACGGCGCACACGCCCGAAGAAATCCAGTTCGTAACTGACATTCAAACCCAGCGCGAAATCGTTTTGTACGGTCGCGAAGTTGGGCGAGTTGTAGTTGGTCAGCGGCCGGTTGGCCGAGATGCGGGCGCGCGCCGCACGTGTATTGATGCCGACCTGCGGGGCTTGCGCCGCGCCCGCCACGTCCAGCTGCGCACGCGCCTGCGCCAGCCGCGCCG
>JGI24890J29729_1000061_pt1 | contig 95513 bp, 86 predicted proteins | sample FreactcultureFD7_FD_29729 | JGI IMG/M metagenome (IMG submission 29729)
GCCCCTGCTGCCGCTGGCGGGCGGCCTGTCGGCCTCGGCCCTGCTGGCCGCCTGCGCCACCCCGGGTGCGGGCAAGCCCTTCGCCTCGGCGCGTTTCACCGGCATGCCGGCCCCGACCCTGGACAACCCGGCCGCCATGGCCGCCACCACCGTCGGCTCGGCCCTGGAAGTGACTTTTGCAGATGGCAGCAAGCAGAGCTACAAGCTGGCCTATCAGCCTTTCTTCATGACCGGCGACATGGTCCCGAACGGCAAGGGCGGCACCATCCTCGCGGGCGGCTACCTGGACATCAACAACCAGCCCATCATCGACCGTTCGCTACCGGGCAAGGAGCGCCAGTTCTATTCCGACTGCCCGGACGGCTCTTCGCTGCTGACCGTGGCCGGTGCCAAGGTGCCGGGCGTGAAGGGCAATGCGGTATTTGCCGTGGTGCAATTCGAATACACCACGCGCGACCAGAAGCAGGCGGCCATGTACGGCCAGCTGCCGTCGCCCATCGCCGTGCTGACCCTGGACCAGGATCCGTCGTCGGGCAAGCTGTCGCTGGTGCAGTACCACAATGTTGATACCTCCCAGGTCAACGGCCTGTGGATCACCTGCGGTGCCAGCCTGTCGCCCTGGAATACGCACCTGTCGTCGGAAGAATATGAACCGGATGCCTCGGCCATCGCTTCCAATCCGCAATTCAAGGCCTTCAGCAAGAACCTGTATGGCGACGAGAACCGCGCCAATCCCTATCACTATGGCCACCTGCCGGAAGTGACCGTCAACCCGGACGGCACCGGTTCCATCAAGAAGCACTATTGCCTGGGACGCATCTCGCACGAGCTGGTGCAGGTCATGCCGGACCAGCGCACGGTGCTCATGGGCGACGATGCCACCAACGGCGGCCTGTTCATGTTCATCGCCGACCGCGCCGCTGACCTGTCCGCGGGCACGCTCTATGTGGCGCGCTGGGAGCAGGTCTCGGGCGTTGGCCCGGGTGCCGGCAAGCTGTCCTGGGTACGCCTGGGCAGCGCCACCAGTGCCGAAATCAAGGCCATGGCGGACCGCTACAAGTCCTCCGACATCATGGACATCCGCACCACTGATCCGGCTGACGGTTCCTTCTCCAAGATCCCGTTCAATGGCAAGTTCAACTGGGTGCGCGTCAAGCCGGGCATGCAGAAGGCCGCCGCCTTCCTGGAAACCCACCGCTACGCGGCACTGGCCGGTGGCAGCCTGGGCTTCACCAAGATGGAAGGCACCACCGTCAATGCCCGCGACAAGATCGCCTATTCGGCCATGTCCTATGTGCAGACCTCGATGCTCAATGGCTCCGGCCACATCAAGGTCGAAGGCCCCAAGGCCGGCGCCGTGTATGCCCTGAACCTGCGCGGTGGCCAGCGCGATGCCGGTGGCAATGCCATCGACAGCGAATGGGTGGCCATCGACATGGCCCCGCCGGCCGCCCTGGTGGGCGTGGACCTGAAGACCCCGGATGCCCTGGGCAACCTGGCCGATCAGGAACACATCGCCAATCCGGACAACATCAAGTTCTCCGAAAAGCTGCGTACCTTGTTCATCAGCGAAGACAGCGGCATGCACGTCAACAACTTCCTGTGGGCCTACAACGTCGATACCAAGGCGCTCACCCGCGTGCTGTCCTGCCCGGCGGGCGCTGAATCGACCGGCCTGCATGCGGTGGATGAGATCAACGGCTGGACCTACGTGATGAGCAACTTCCAGCACGCCGGCGATTGGGAGAAAGGCTTGCACGACAAGGTCAAGGACACCCTCGACCCGCTGGTGCGCGCCAACTTCAAGGACCGCTTCGGTGCCACCGTGGGCTACCTGACCGGTTTGCCGCAGACCGGCAAGGCCTGATGTGAAGCAAAAGGCTTCAGTCTGAAGGCGGCGGACGGAACGCATTCTGCTAGGATCAGTCCTATCAGCTCGTTTCGTCCGCCCGCCGATGACCAGAAAGCTGTTTCACATTCTGCCGCTGCCCTTGCTGTGCGCCGCCCTGCTGGCGGGTTGCGCTTCGGCTCCCGCGCCGCATGGCGAAGTCAAGGGGGCCGAGGCCAGTTCACGCGAGATGGGGCAATCCGACAGCAATCGTGTGGCCACGCTGGCCATGCGCGCCAATCTCGATGGCCTGTACCTGCTGATGTCCAAGCTGTATCGGCGCAATCCGGCCGAGTGGAAGAAAACCGCTGGCAGCCGCGACGAGGCCGAGAAGAAGGTCAAACTAGCCATCGAACAGCGCCAGGCCTGGCCCGAATTGCAGGGCAAGCGCGATATCCAGGCCATGACGCTGGCCTTGTCACCGGAGTTCAAGGGGGACCGGGTCGCCGCCTTCATCGATGCCACCGCCGACATGATCATCGTCGCGCATGGCAACAAGATCGAATTCTTCCTGGTCGACGGGCTCGACGCCCAGCATCTCTACAATGCCGCGCGCAATGTGGAAATCGCCGCCTGGATTCTCTCCAGCCGCCGGAACGCCACCGGTGCGCCGCTGCTGCTGTCCGACGAGATCGGCAGCGAGGCACGCAACCTGAGTTTTGAACGGGAATTCGGCAAGATCGTCGGCCGTCTCGACCTGATGGCCGAATTCATGACCGAGCGCTATCGCCGCGCCGGCATCAGCTATGTGCAGAACCTGCTGGGCGGGTCATTCCTGCAGTTCCTCCCGGTGCGCTGAGTTCTCCTGGCACTCCCGGCCAAGCCGGTGCAATCACGTAGCAACCGCGGCCATTGCCCTTGGCGGCATACATGGCCTTGTCAGCGGCCTGCAGCAGGCTGTCGGCGTCACAGCTGCCATCACACACGGCGATGCCTACTGACACGCCCAGCTGGTACTCGCCCTGCGCCAGGTGCAGTGGTTCGGAGACCACCCGGATGCACTTTTCGGCCAGTACCTGCGCGCCGTTTTCATAGGGCTGGCCGAGGTCGGTGATGAGCAGCACGAATTCATCCCCGCCCACACGCGCCAGCGTGTCGCCGTGGCGGGCCACCTGGCGCAGCCGCCGCGTGACTTCCTGCAGCACCTGGTCACCGGCCTTGTGGCCGAGGGTATCGTTGATCGGCTTGAAGCCATCCAGGTCGAGGAACAGCAGCGCCACCCCATTGCGTTCGCGGCAGGCGTGAGTGAGTGCGGCTTCCATGCGTTCGGCCAGCATCATGCGGTTGGGCAGGCCGGTGAGTACATCGTGATGCGCCTGGTGCTGCAACTCCGCCTGGTGCAGCTTGAGGCGCGACAGCAAGCCGTTGAAGGCCATGGTCAGGTGGCCGACTTCATCGCGCCGTTCCACTGGCAGCGGCGACAAGGGCAGTTCACCGCGCGTCATGCGGTCTGCCAGCGCGGCGGCGCGGTGCAGGGGACGGAAGAACCACAAGTAGGCCAGCGTCACCAGCAGGATCACCATCGCTCCCTGGATCAGCCCGCCGCGTCCGATCAGCGCGCGTGTACGCTCCACCGTCGGCAGGGCGTCGGCCAGCGGCAGCGTCACGGCCACCAGCCAGCTGGTACCGGGAATCGACGCGAAGGCCTTGATTTCATTGATGCCATTGGCGGCCAGGCCGACGCCATTGCCGCGGAAGCCCTGCTGCAGGGCACGGTCCATCAGCGGGTCCTTGCCGACCGGGGGCAACTGGCTGTAGACCAGGGCTTCGTCACTGGAGGCGATGATCAAGCGCTGGCTCGGCGAAATCAGCAGGAAGCTGCCGGTCGGCCCCAGCCGGGCCCGTTGCAGATGGTCAAGGAAGCCCGGGGCATTGAGTTCGGTGCTCCCCCCCAGTACGCCGACGATCTGGCCCTGGGCATTGCGCAGCGGGGTGAGCATGGCGATGATAGGTTTGCCGCTGGCGGGGCTGACCAGGGGTGGGCAGATTACGGTCGCCCCTTGCAGCACCCTTTCGAAATCGGTGTACTGGGTCAGGGAGAGCGCGCGGCGGCCATTGAGCGTGGGGTAGTCGACCACGATGAGCCCATTGGCATCGGCCACGAACAAGCCTTGGGCAAACAGCGGTTGCAGCTCCTGGTGGTCCTGTAGCCAGGCGCGGATGGCGGCACGGTCGTCCAGCATCGGCGAGGGCATGTGCCGGGCCAGGCGCTCCAGATAGCGCGCACGTTCCTGCACGCGGTAGCCGATGTCTTCGGCCAGATAACTGGCGATGGTGCTTTGCTGGTCGGCGGCGACCTGGGCCTGCTCCTTTTCAAGAAAGCCGATCAGGATGTGATAGCGCATGAGCGCGCTGCCCACGATCAGCAGGAGGCCGAAGAGGACGAGACGAGTCACCAGGCTGCAATGGATGCGCTTGAGCTTCATTCAGGGGTTTGCTGTTGTTGTTATTCCTCGGAGCGCCCGTGTTGTCCGCTTCCCTCAAATCGATACGGAAGTCGCTCCAAGCCAACATTGTGCCACTGCAACGTAGCGCTTGTCGGCTTTTTTTGCGCTTGTTGCTATGCCGCAATCCTTGTCTGACGCGGGTTCGCGGCCAGACAAGGGTGTGATGATCCGTCAGTTTTCTGGCGGAAATGGCCTGTGTCAGATCAGGCCGGTTCAGCGTGTTCGACCATCAGCTGCACTGTGGTCTTGCCGTTGTACTCATTGGCATCGAGCCGGAAGGCGACCTTGGCGTGATCGGGCAGGGCATCGGTATGGCCGAACCAGATGGCATCGTACTTGCGGCCCCCCTTTTCCAGCTGCAGCTTGAGGTGCTTTTCCTTCAGGATGCGCTGGCTGAGCACGCGGAAATGGTCGCAGAACACCGGCGGCGCGAAGCCCTGGCCCCAGACCTGCTGGTCCATCAGGGTGATGAATTCGACCGAGTAATAGCTGTCCTCCAGTTCACCATCGGTCTCGATGACGCGTTCCAGCTGGTTCTGCGTGAGCCAGTCGCGGCCGACCGCCTCGAAGGCCTGCGAGAAGGCATCGAAGGCTTCGGCATGGATGGTCAGTCCAGCCGCCATGGCGTGGCCGCCGAACTTGGTCATCACCGAAGGCGCGTGCTTGGATACCAGGTCCAGCGCGTCGCGCAGGTGGAAGCCGGCAATCGAGCGGCCCGAGCCCTTGATGAAACCTTCATCGCCGGGCGCGAAGGTGATCGTGGGGCGGTAGAACTTGTCCTTCAGGCGCGAGGCCACGATGCCGATCACGCCTTGGTGCCAGGAGGGATCAAAGATGGCGATCGTACGGCGGTCGGCCGGATTGAAATCGTCCAGCAGCAGCAGGGCGGTATCCTGCATGCCGGCCTCGATGTCGCGCCGTTCGCGGTTGATGGCATCAAGTTGCTGGGCGATCGCCCAGGCGCGGCCTTCGTCATCGGTAGTGAGGCATTCGATGCCCAGCGACATGTCGGCCAGGCGGCCGGCGGCGTTCAGGCGCGGGCCCACGGCAAAGCCGAGGTCGAACGGGGTGGCACGGCGCGCTTCGCGGCCGGCGGCGCGGAACAGGGCGGCGATGCCGGGATGCATCTTGCCGCTGCGCATGCGCTTCAGGCCTTGGGCCACCAGGATGCGGTTGTTGGCATCGAGCTTGACCACGTCGGCCACCGTGCCCAGTGCCACCAGGTCGAGCAGGCTGTCAAGGCGCGGCTGGGTCTGGGCATCGAACAGGCCGCGCTTGCGCATCTCGGCGCGCAAGGCCAGCAGCACGTAGAACATCACCCCCACGCCCGCCAGGTTCTTGCTTGGGAAGCCGCACTGCGGCTGGTTGGGGTTGACGATCACGCGTGCGTCCGGCAAGGCGTCGCCCGGCAGGTGGTGGTCGGTCACCACGACGTCGATGCCGCGCCGCTTGGCTTCGGCCACGCCGTCGATGCTGGCGATGCCGTTGTCGACAGTGACGATGATGTCGGGATTCTTCTCGCGCACGGTCAGGTCGACGATCTCGGGCGTGAGGCCATAACCGTATTCGAAGCGGTTGGGCACGATGTAGTCCACCTGCGCCCCCAGCAGGCGCAGGCCGCGCAGGCCGACGGCACAGGCGGTGGCGCCGTCGCAGTCGTAGTCGGCGACGATGACCAGCTTCTTGCGTTCGGCGATGGCATCGGCCAGGTAGCTGGCGGCCGCTTCGATATGCAGCAGGCCGGAGGGGGCAATCAAGGCATTGAGCTCGCTGGCCAGTTCGCGTGCAGTAGACAGGCCGCGCGCCGCATAGACGCGCGCCAGCACCGGATGCACGCCTTCGGCGATCAGTTGCTCGGCTTGGGAAATGTCATAGGAGCGGGTAGTGACGCGAATCATGCCGACAGCCCCGACAGTGAAGCTTTGCGCCAGAACCGGCGCAGTGCGCCCCGCGTGACCGCCACTTCCTGACTGCGGTCAGCGCCCGTCAGGATCAGATTCAGCGATTCCAGGCTGCCGGCCTTCAGCGACACCAGCAAAGGGGCCAGCCAGTCGCGGTCCAGGTGCTCCAGATGCTGCAGCCACAGACCCCATTCCTCAGCCAGCGCCGCTTCGGCCAGTGCATCCAGCACCAGCAGGCGATGGCCACTGCCTTGGGCCACTTGGGCTGCACCACCGTCGGCGCGCTCTTCGCCGAAGGCGCGCAGCCAGCCGCGCAGGCCGAAGCGCTCGGCGTAGGTATCGTCGGCGTGCACGCCGGCATCGGCCCCACCCCAGATCCAGATCGAATTGATAGCCTTCTGGCCGCGCATTTCGCGCTGCTCGTTGAGCGACTCGGCAAACCACTGCATCTGCACTTCGTTCTGCAGCTTGCGCCAGGCCAGCTCGCCCGGTCCTTCCGGCATCCAGATGTCGACGTTGCGCCCGCTGGCGGCAGAGGGCGTGGAGGTGCGCAGCCCGGCCCAGGCGTCGGCCCGGATGAACCAGGTGCGGGCATCGCCATAGACCAGCTCATGGCCGATCTCGGTGAACAGGGGCAGGGCGGCGGCAAACAGGCGGCGAGATTCATCCTCTTCCAACTGCAGCTGGCCGATGTCGGTCAGCACCAGGTGGTCACGCGCCACGTGGATGTGGGCTGGATGCAGCACGAACCAGTGACCGGCCGCAGGCGTGTGGCCCAGGCGTTGCATCAGCGCGCTGGCGGCGGCGGGGCTGGAATCCTGGGGCGCGGGCGGCAGGCCGAAGCGCCGGGCCAGCCAGTGCTCATGGGGCAGGGCGCGCGAAAACGGATCATGCGCCTGGCGTGGCGCGGCCTTGCCACGGCCCAGCAGCATGGCCAGGGCTGGTGCCTGGCTCTGGCGCAGCAGGTCGCGCGCCAGTTCAGCCGGAGGCAGGGCAAAGGGGATGAGGATGTCGAGTTGATTCATGGGGCGCTATTTTAGCGGCTGGCGCGCCGCTTGGCCCCGGTTGCCTGAACAAGGCTTCACTTCAAAGCGAGGTCAGCCACTGTTCCAGGCCTTTTTTGCCCGCTGGCGCACCAGCATGCGCACGCTGTCGGGCATGGGCGTGCGCGCGCCATTGGTCTCGGCCGAGAACCACAGGCTGTCTTCGAAGAAGGGCAGCATGCGCGGCGTGATGAAGCGGCTGCGGATGCCGTTGACGTGGCGGTCGCCCTGCGCGGTCTGCTGGGTGATGTAGAAACGCTGCGGCACTACCAGGTGCAGATACTCCTTTGCGCGCGTCATGGCTACGTACAGCAGGCGCCGCTCCTCGGCGATCTCGGCCTCGCTGCCGGTGGCCAGGTCCGAGGGGATGCAGCCATCGACCACGTTGAGCACGTGGACCGAGCGCCATTCCTGGCCCTTGGCCGAGTGGATGGTGGAGAGCGTCAGGTAATCCTCGTCGCGGTAGGGCGGGCCGGAGAAGTCACTGCTGGCTTCGGGCGGATCCAGCGTCAGTTCGGTCAGGAATTTCTCGCGCGAGGCGTAGCCATTGGCCAGCGCGGTCAGTTGCTCGATGTCGGCGGCGCGGGCATCGGCGTCTTCATAGCGCTGCTCCAGTTGCGGCAGATACCAGTCGCGCGCGGCCTGGATGTCGGTCGGCCAGCTGGCACTGGCGCGGCGCATCAGGTCGTAGGTGTCGGCAAAGGCCTGCCATTGCAGGGCGATACTGGCGGGCGCCCCGAAGTTCAGCAGCGCATCGGCCGGGTCGCTGGCGGCGGCCATCAGGTCCAGCACCTTCCTGGCGGTAGCGGGACCGACGCCGGGAATCAATTGCAGCGCCCGGAAGCCGGCCATGCGCCCGCTCGGATTGTGCGCCAGGCGCAGCAGCGAGAGCAGGTCCTTGATGTGGGTGCTTTCCAGGAACTTGAGTCCGCCGAATTTCACGAAGGGTATGTTGCGCCGGACCAGCTCCAGTTCCAGCGCCGCGCTGTGGGTGGCGGTACGAAACAGCACCGCCTGGGATTTCAAGGTGAGCCCTTCTTCACGATGCGCCAGGATGCGGTTGGCCACCCAGCGCGCCTGTTCGGCCTCATCCGGGATGACCACCAGTTGCGGCTTCTGTGAGGACGGCTTGTCGCTCCAGAGCTGCTTGACGTGCCGTTCCGGCGCATCGGCGATGACGGCGTTGGAGGCCTGCAGGATGGGCTGCGTGGAGCGGTAGTTCTGTTCCAGCGTCAAGAGCCGCGCCGGCTGGGTGAACAGATCGGGAAAATCGAGGATGTTGCGCACCGTCGCGCCCCGGAAGGAATAGATGGACTGGGCATCGTCACCCACGGCGGTCACGCCGGCGCCATCGGGCTTCATCCGTTGCAGGATTTCGGCTTGCAGGCGGTTGGTGTCCTGGTACTCATCCACCAGCACATGATCGAAGCGTGCACCGACCGATTGCGCAATCTCGCGGTCGGAGAGCATGTCGGCCCAGAACAGCAGCAGGTCGTCGTAATCGAGCACGTGCTGTGCTTCCTTGGCCTCGACATAGCGGGTAAAAAGTTCGCCCAGCAGCCTCTCCCATTCCCGGCACCAGGGAAATTGCGTCTGCAGCACGGTGCCCAGGTCTTGCCGGGTATTGACCGCACGTGAATAAATCGACAGGCAAGTACCCTTCAGCGGAAAACGCTTGTCGGTGGAGGACAGCCCCATCTCGTGGCGCAGCAGGCCGATCAGGTCTTCGGAATCGCCGCGATCTTGGATGGTGAAGTCTTCTTCCAGCCCGATGACGGCCGCGTACTCGCGCAACAGCCGCGCGCCGATGGCGTGGAAGGTGCCTGACCAGGGCAGTTGCGGCGGGCTGTCGGTGGCCGCCAGCCCAAGCACCTGGCGGATCACCTGACCCACGCGCCGGCCCATGTCGGCCGCCGCCCGGCGCGAGAAGGTCAGCAGCAGGATGCGTTGCGGGTCGGCCCCATCGAGGATCAGCCTGGCGACCCGGTGCGCCAGGGTATTGGTCTTGCCCGAACCGGCACCGGCCACGATGAGCAGCGGCGGCTGCTGTGCCGGTGCCATCTTGCTGCCATGCTCGACCGCCTCGCGCTGCTGTGCGTTCAGGCGCGCAAACGGATCGCGCTCGGCGGTGGGCGGGCTGCTGGTGTCGGGGACGTCCTGGGCGAGTTCGGGTGGCATGGTGCGGGGAAATTCATATCGGCGATGGCTGGGCAAGGAGGTACTGTATATATAACCAGTCCCGGATGCAACATCAGGCACATCCACTATATGAAACATCTTGGAGCGAACCTCTGCCGTAGAAGTGAATCTACAGGCTTCACGGCAGACGACCGACGGGTCCGGCGCGAGTATGGAGCAGAAGGCCAGGGATGGGCCATGACTGCAAACTGTGGCAAACTTCGCGCTTTGTCTTCGCCCGTGTTGGCGTGCGGCCAGAGGATTGCGTCCCGGAACCGGGAGGCGAGGCCACTGGCAGCACATTGTGCAGGCCCTCTCCCGGAGCAATTTTGAGTCTGATTAAAAACCTGCCGTTCGAATGGCTGGTCGGCATCCGCTACACGCGGGCCGGCAAGCGCAGCGGCCGCAATAGTTTCATTTCCTTCATTTCCCTCATTTCCATGGCCGGCATCGCGCTGGGCGTGGCTGCCCTGATCGTGGTGCTGTCGGTCATGAACGGCTTCCAGAAGGAAGTGCGTGACCGCATGCTCTCGGTGCTGGCCCACATCGAAGTCTTCGATGCCTCCGGCTCCATGAAGGACTGGCAGGCGGTGGCCAAGCAGACCTTCCAGAACCCCGAGGTGCTGGGCGCTGCGCCCTATGTATCGGGCCAGGCCATGATGACGCGTGACGACAACCTGCGCGGCGTGCTGGTGCGCGGCGTGCTGCCCGAGGAAGAGCCCAAGGTCTCGGACGTGGCCAAGCAGGTCAAGCAGGGCAGTTTCGATTCCCTGAAACCCGGCGAATTCAACATCGTCATCGGCGGCGAGCTGGCGCGCGGCATGCGCGTGGGCCTGGGCGACAAGGTCACGGTGATCGTGCCGCAAGGGCAGGTGACCCCGGCCGGCGTCTTGCCGCGCCTGAAGCAATTCACGGTGACCGGGATCTTCGAAGCCGGCCATTATGAATTCGATTCGTCGCTGGCCTTCATCCAGTTGCAGGATGCAGAAACCCTGTTCCGCATGGATGCCCCCACTGGCGTGCGCCTGCGCATCCGCGACATGCTGCAGGCCCCGGAAGTGACCCAGCAACTGGCGCGCACCCTGAGCGGCGACCTGTATCTGCGCGACTGGTCGCAGCAGAACAGCAACTGGTTCGCGGCCGTCAAGACTGAAAAGCGCATGATGTTCATCATCCTCGCGCTCATCATCGCGGTGGCGGCCTTCAACCTGGTGTCCACGCTGGTGATGACGGTCACCGACAAGCAGGCTGACATCGCCATCCTGCGCACGCTGGGGGCCTCTCCCGCCTCCATCATGAAGATTTTTGTGATTCAGGGGGCCCTGGTCGGCCTGGTCGGTACGGCCATCGGCGTCGGCCTGGGGGTGGTGGTGGCGCTCAATATCGACGTGCTGGTACCGGCCATCGAGCGGGCTTTCCACGTGCAGTTCCTGCCCAAGAGCATTTACGTGATTTCTGAATTGCCATCCGAACTCATCTGGTCGGACGTCTATACCATCGGCGGTCTGGCCGTGGTGCTGGCCTTCCTGGCTACCCTGTATCCGAGCTGGGCAGCCGCCCGTGTCAAACCGGCGGAGGCGCTGCGCTATGAATAACAATGATCCGATCAAGAATCGCCAGGCCGTGCTGTCGTCGCGCGGCCTGGGCAAGACCTTCACCCAGGGCAAGTATTCGGTGAAGGTATTGGGCAATGTCGATATCGACGTCTACCATGGTGAACAAGTCGCCATCGTCGGTGCCTCGGGCTCCGGCAAGTCGACGTTGCTGCACCTGCTGGGCGGGCTCGATACGCCCAGCACCGGCACCGTCAGCCTGTTGGGCAAGGATTTCGCCAGCCTGGGCGAGAGCGAGCGCGGCACGCTGCGCAACCAGTCGCTGGGCTTTGTCTACCAGTTCCACCATCTGCTGCCGGAATTCTCGGCGCTGGACAACGTGGCCATGCCGCTGATGATTCGCCGCGTCAAACGGGCCGAAGCGCAGGAGCAGGCGCGCGAGATGCTGGAGAAGGTCGGCCTGGCGCAGCGCGTGACGCACGTGCCGGGCGAGCTTTCCGGGGGCGAGCGCCAGCGGGTGGCCCTGGCGCGCGCGCTTGTGACGCGTCCGGCCTGCGTGCTGGCCGATGAACCGACCGGCAATCTGGACCGCAGCACGGCCGACCGCACCTTCGAACTGATGATCGAACTCTCGCGCACGCTGGGCACGGCCTTCGTGATCGTGACCCACGACATCGAACTGGCAGGCCGCTGTGCGCGCGTATTGCGCTTGTCCGACCAGGGCTTGAAAGTGGCCGGTCAGCAGCCTTGAGGCATTCCGGGTAAGCTATCGCCTTTGACGCCGCCGTCTTGATACAAGACGGCGGTGTGCTTTTGAAGACACGAATACCTGTACAGACGGAAACTGGAGCAAGACAATGAACACCCGCCAATGGCTAGAGACCCTGGTCGCCTTCGATACCACCAGCCGCAACTCCAACCTGGAACTGATCACCACCGTGCGTGACAGCCTGGAAAAGCAGGGTATCTCCTCCTGGCTGGCGCACAACAAGGAGCAGACCAAGGCCAACCTGTTCGCCACCTTGCCCGCTACCGCCGGCCCCAATGCCGGCAGCACCGAAGGCGGCATCGTGCTCTCCGGCCATACCGACGTGGTGCCGGTGGACGGCCAGAAATGGGATACCGACCCCTTCAAGCTGACCGAGAAGGATGGCAGCCTGTTCGGCCGCGGCACTTGCGACATGAAGGGTTTCATCGCTACCTCGCTGGCGCTGGTGCCGGAATTCCTGGCCATGCCGCGTGTGAAGCCGATTCACCTGGCGTTTTCCTATGATGAAGAAATTGGCTGCATCGGCGCGCCCGTGATGCTGGAAGAAATCGTCAAGCGCGGCATCAAGGTCGATGGCTGCGTGGTGGGTGAGCCCACCAGCATGAACGTGGTGGTGGCGCACAAGGGCATCAACGTGTTTGCCTGCAAGGTGCACGGCAAGTCCGCGCACTCGTCGCTGACCCCGCAGGGCTGCAACGCCATCGAGCACGCCGCACGCCTGATCTGCGCCATCCGCGATTTCGCCGATGGCTACAAGGCCAATGGCCCGTATGACCAATTCTTCGATGTGCCCTTCAGCACCATGACCACCAATCAGATCCGTGGCGGCATCGCGGTCAACACCATTCCCGAGCTGTGTGAATTTACTTACGAATTCCGCAACCTGCCCGGCATGAGCGTGGCCGACATCCAGGCGCAGATCGACAAGTACATCGCCGAGGTGCTGCTGCCCAAGATGCGCAGCGAATTCCCGGAAGCCCGCGTGGAGATCGACAACTTCGCCGGCAGCCCGGCGCTGGAAGCGGTCGAGCAGGCGGCCATCACCGAGCTGGTGCGCGCACTGACGGGGGATCGCGAAACCCGCAAGGTGGCCTATGGCACCGAAGCAGGCCTGTTCCAGCAGATCGGCATCCCGACCATCGTCTGCGGTCCTGGCGACATCGGCAATGCCCACAAGCCCAACGAGTTCGTGACACTGTCGCAGATGGAACGCTGCGAGCAGTTCCTGCGCAAGCTGGGCAAGTCGCTGCAGCCGGCCTGATCAAGCCTGATCGGTGCGCCCGGGTAGCGTGCGAGATGAAGGACGCGAGCGATCGCGTCCTTTTTTCATGTCCGCGCGTGAAGGATCTGGTATTTCTTTACCATTGTTAATTACTGCAAGAGGGCGTTAGACGGTAAACTGCGCGGGTTGAAGCCGGTTCAAACCGGCTATGCTGTTCAAACAACAAGACGCTTCGGGGGAAGCGAGCCGCATCAGCAGCCTGGCTGAATCATGCGATCGCGGCCCCTGCGGCGGGNGTCGTTATCCGGAACCGCTGCCCTGAGGCCGGTCTTCCGATTTTCGCCAAGCCAGCACATGTGGGTCGATACGCACTGCCATCTCGACGCCGGGGAATTCGGCGACCGTTCCGCTGCCGTGGCCGCCGAGGCTGCGCAGGCCGGCGTGCGCGCCATCGTCATTCCCGCCATCGCCAAAGTGAACTTCAAGGAAGTCGGACGGCTTGCGCGCGAAGTCGGCAATGCCGTCTATGCGCTGGGCATTCATCCGCTTTACGTCCCCACTGCCAAGGAATCCGATCTGGAGATCTTGCGTACGGCCATCGGCGAGGCGCTGGACGATCCGTTGTTCGTGGGGATCGGTGAGATCGGGCTGGATTTCTTCGTGCCGGCCCTGAAAGAAGCGCCGCTGCGCGAGAAGCAGGAATTCTTCTTTGCTGAGCAGCTCAAGCTGGCACGCGACTTCGACCTGCCGGTGCTGCTGCATGTGCGGCGTTCGCAGGACATCATCCTCAAATACCTGCGCCGCATCCGCGTGCCCGGCGGCATCGCCCATGCCTTCAATGGCAGCGACCAGCAGGCCCGGACCTTCGTGGAACTGGGGCTGCACCTCGGATTCGGCGGTGCCATGACTTTCCCGCGTTCGCTGCAGATCCGCCGCCTGGCGACCGAATTGCCCTTGTCCTCGATCGTGCTGGAAACCGACGCGCCGGATATTTCACCGGCCTGGCGGCATCCCGGCATCAACACCCCGGACCAGATCCCGCGCATCGGTGAAGTCCTGGCCGAGCTGCGCCAGCTGCCGCTGCAGGAAATCGCCGCCGCCACCACCGCCAATGCCCGGGCCGCGCTGCCGCGCCTGGCGCATGCAGGATTGCCCCTCTGATGCGCGCGCTGATCATCGGGTTTGCCATCGGCGTGGGATTGCTGCAGGTGCAGGGCCAGTTGCCGGGCACCGAATGGGTTGCGGTCGGGCTGGTGCTGGCGCTCTTGCTGGGTTTGACGGCCTGGAAGTTCTGGCAGCCCTGGCTGCGGGTGCCCCTGTTGCTGACCTGTGGTGCCTGGCTGGGCTTCCTGTGGGCGGCTTCCTTTGCCCTGTATTACCTCGATCAGGAGCTCCCCAAAGCCTGGGAGGGACGTGATATCACCGTCATCGGCACCGTCGCCGACCTGCCTGCGCATACCGAGCAGGGCGTGCGCTTCCGTTTCGATGTGGAGCAGGTGGTGGTGCAGGGGGGCGTGAAGCCGCCGGTGCCGCCCCGGCTGGCGCTGTCCTGGTACGGCAACCAGCGCTACCAGCAGCCCTCCGAGGATGGCGAGCAGGCCGCGCCGCCCAGGATGGCCGTGCCCGACCTGCGGCCGGGTGACCGCTGGCGCTTGCAGGTGCGGCTCAAGCGTCCGCACGGCAATGCCAATCCGGATGGCTTCGACTACGAGCTGTGGCTGCTGCAGGACGATGTGCGAGCCACCGGCTACGTGGTGGGCCGTCCGGCGGCTTCGGGTGCTGCGCTGACGGCGCTCAATCGCCGTGTCGACGACTTCGTTTGGACGCCTTCCCATATGATCGACAGCGCCCGCGGCTGGCTGCGCGACCGCATCTACTCGGCGCTGCCCGGCGCCCCCTATGCCGGCGTGATCGCAGCCCTGGTCATGGGCGACCAGCGCGGCATCAACCAGGCGGACTGGACCGTGTTCAATCGCACCGGCATCGGCCATCTGATGGCCATCTCCGGCCTGCATATCACCATGCTGGCAGCCCTGTGCGGCGGACTGGCGAGCTGGCTGTGGCGGCGCTCCTTCTTCACGGGCGCGCAATTGCCGCTGCGGCTGCCGGCCCAGAAGGTGGCGGTGATCGTCGGGATGGGAGCGGCGTTCATCTACGTGTTGCTGGCCGGGTTCGGGGTGCCGGCCCAGCGCACGCTGTACATGCTGATCGTGGTCGGGATCGCTTTCTGGCGCGGCCGCATCGTGCGCGTCTCGGTGGTGCAGTGCCTGGCCCTGGGGCTTGTCTTGCTGCTGGATCCCTGGGCGGTGCTGTGGCCGGGCTTCTGGCTTTCCTTCGGTGCGGTGGCCTTGTTGCTGTATGGCTCGGTCGGGCGCATGCAGCCGCCGCAGGCCATGGCCGCTGCCGCTTCGCACAAGCACTGGTGGTCGGCGCTGCTGCAGCGGATCAAGCAAGCCGGTTATGCCCAATACGTCGTCACGCTGGGACTGGTGCCGCTGACGGTGCTTTTGTTCGGACAATATTCGCTGGTCAGCCCGATTGCCAATGCGGTGGCCATTCCGCTGGTCTCGCTGGTGATCACGCCGCTGGCGTTGCTGGGCAGCATCCTGCCGGCCGTGCTCGCGCAATTCGTGCTGCAGGTGCCGCATCAGCTGCTGGTCTGGCTGGCCGAATTCCTGCAGGGGCTCAATGCCATGCCCTGGGCCGTGTGGCAAACGCCGCTGCCCAGCACCTGGATGTTTGCCTTGGCCCTGGGCGGAACCCTGCTGGTGCTGGCGCCGCGCGGCTGGCCGGTGCGCTGGCTGGGCCTGTTCGGCTGGTTGCCTTTGCTGCTCAATGCCCCGGTAGCGCCGGCTGAAGGAAGCATGCGCGTGACTGCCTTCGACGTCGGGCAGGGGATGGCGGTGCTGGTGGAAACCCCGGGCCATCGCCTGCTCTACGACACCGGTCCGTATTACACGGCCGAGTCGGACGGGGCCACGCGGGTGATCCTGCCCTACCTGCGCGCACGCGGAATCGATCATCTGGATCGCGTAGTGATTTCACACAATGACAACGATCATTCCGGCGGGGCGGTATCGCTCTTCAGGCATTTGCCGGTTGACAGTGTCTATTCTTCGCTGTCGCCGGACAGCCCGATCCTGCGCGCCGCCCCCGAGCACACGCGCTGCCAGGCCGGACAATCCTGGAACTGGGATGGCATCGGCTTTACCGTGCTGCATCCGGATGCAGCCAGCTATGACAGCGACAAATGGCGGCCGAATGCCCGCAGTTGCGTGCTGAAGGTGCAGATCGGACGGCAATCGGTCCTGCTTGCCGGGGATATCGAGGCGGTGCAGGAAGATGAGCTGGTGAGCGGACCGCTGGCCGACCGCTTGCCCTCCACGGTGCTGCTGGCGCCGCATCATGGCAGCGGTACTTCGTCCACCGAACCTTTCCTGCGCGCGGTGCGGCCGGAACTGGCGGTGTTCCAGGTCGGCTATCGCAACCGTTTCAATCATCCCAAGCCGGAAGTCTATGAACGTTATGGCCGACTCGGCATTCGCCGCCTGCGCACTGACGAAACCGGCGCGCTGACCATGACCTTGGGCGACCAGTTGCAGGTGGAGCAATACCGCAAGCAACACGCGCGTTACTGGTACGAGCAGTGATGCCAGCGGGCGGTCCGGCTGCCCGCAGCTGCATTTCGCGATGCGGGAAAATAGCACGCTCGCGGCATGGGCGGTTTTGCTATGCTGCGGCCATTGCCCAGCCTGTGCCTTTCCATGAGCCATCCTATTCTTCATTTCGCCCACGCCAACAGCTATCCGGCGGGGACTTACGGCATGTTCTTCGAGCAGCTGCGCGCCCATTACGATGTGCGTGCCTTGCCGATTCACGCCCACAATCCGCGCTTCCCGGTCGATGACGGCTGGCGTACCCTGGCCCGCGAGCTGCGCGAGGAGCTGGAACGCAGCTACACCGAACCGGTGATCCTGGTCGGTCATTCCATGGGCGGTATCCTGGCGCTGATGGCTGCGCGCAAGCGGCCTGCGCTGGTGCGCTGCGTGGTGCTGCTGGATTCGCCTATCGTGGCTGGCTGGCGTGCGCACCTGCTGCGTCTGGCTAAAATCCTCAAATACGAGAGCCGCCATTCGCCCTCGGTGGCCTCGGCGCGCCGCCGCGACAACTGGCCCGACGTGGAAGCGGCTTATCAGCATTACGCTGCCAAGTCTCTGTTTGCTGCCTGGCCGCAGCAGGTGCTGCGCGACTACGTGCAGCATGGGCTGGTGCCCCAGCCGGGCGGGGGCGTCAGGCTGCGCTTTTCGCGCGAGACCGAAACGGCGGTCTACCGCACCATTCCCCATCACCTCGGACGTCTGGCGCGCCAGACCTATCCGGTACCGGTGGGCTTCGTGGGCGGCGTCGAGTCGGTCGAGTGCCGCCTGGCCGGACTGGACGCCACGCGCCGGCTGGTCGGACCGAATTTCCTGCAGATCGCCGGAGGGCACCTGTTCCCGATGGAGTCACCGGTGGAGGCGGCCCAAGCCACGCACGCCATGATCGGGCAGCTGTTGCAGGGCAGGGGGCTTGAAGTTAAATAGCGCGGAGATGAACCAATCTGCCGGGATGATGGTCAAGAAGCCATTCCCGGCGGCCGGGCATGTTTTCCTGCTGCAAGTTTGTCGATGGCGAGACACTAATCGCAAGCAGGCTTAAAAAACGAGCCGGTTTTGGGGTATAATTTGAATTTCCCGCATGTGCCGTTCGGCACTCATCTGTAATGACCAAGTTTGTATTTGTCACTGGCGGCGTCGTGTCTTCCCTGGGTAAAGGGATTGCCGCCGCGTCCCTCGCTGCGATCCTCGAATCGCGCGGCCTCAAAGTCACCCTCCTGAAGCTCGATCCCTACATCAACGTCGACCCCGGCACGATGAGCCCGTTGCAGCACGGTGAAGTGTTCGTCACCGATGACGGCGCCGAAACCGACCTCGACCTGGGCCACTACGAGCGTTTCATCTCGGCCAAGATGAAGAAGGTGAACAATTTCACCACCGGCCAGGTGTATGAATCGGTGATCCGCAAGGAACGCCGTGGCGAATACTTGGGCAAGACCGTCCAGGTGATCCCGCACATCACCAACGAGATCCAGGAATTCATCCATCGTGGTGCCGAAGGTTTCGAAGTGGCGCTGGTGGAAATCGGCGGTACCGTCGGTGACATCGAGTCGCTGCCCTTCCTGGAAGCTGCGCGCCAGCTGAGCCTGCGCTCCGGCCGCAACGCCACCGCCTTCGTCCACCTGACCCTGGTGCCGTTCCTGGCCTCGGCCGGCGAACTCAAGACCAAGCCCACCCAGCACAGCGTGCAGAAGCTGCGCGAGATCGGCATTTCGCCCGACGCGCTGCTGTGCCGTGCCGACCGCCGCATTCCTGACGACGAACGCGACAAGATCTCGCTGTTCTCCAACGTCGCCGCCGACGCCGTCATTTCGGTGTGGGATGCCGATAGCATCTACAAGATTCCGCAGATGCTGCACGACCAGGGTTTGGATACCATCATCTGCGAAAAGCTGGGCCTGTCGCCCAAGCCGGCCGATCTGTCGATGTGGGACAAGCTGATCGATGCGCAGAACAATCCGTCGCACGAAGTCACCATCGGCATGGTCGGCAAGTATGTCGACCTGACCGAGTCCTACAAGTCCCTGACCGAAGCGCTGCGCCACGCCGGCATCCATACCGGCAGCCGCGTCAACATCGAGTATCTGGATTCGGAAGAGATCGAAGCCAACGGCACTGACAGCCTGAACAAGTACGATGCCATCCTGGTCCCGGGCGGCTTCGGCAAGCGCGGCGTGGAAGGCAAGATTGCCGCCGCCCGCTACGCCCGTGAGAACAAGGTTCCGTATCTGGGCATCTGCCTGGGCATGCAAGTGGCCCTGCTGGAATATGCCCGCAACAAGGCCGGCCTGTCCAAGGCCAACTCGACCGAGTTCGATCCGGATACCGAGCAACCGGTGGTCGCTCTGATCGACGAATGGCAGAATCATGATGGCAAGGTAGAGCGTCGCGATGCCAATTCCGACCTGGGCGGCACCATGCGCCTGGGCGCGCAGACCTGTGCGGTCAAGCCGGGTACCCTGGCGGCCGAGATCTATGGCGACAGCGTGACCGAGCGTCACCGCCATCGCTATGAAGCCAACAACTTCTACCTGACTCGTGTTGAAGAAGCCGGCATGGTGGTTTCGGCCCGTACGCCGACCGAAGACCTGTGCGAAATCATGGAACTGCCGCGCACCGGCGAGAACGCTCACCCGTTCTACATCGGCGTGCAGTATCACCCGGAGTTCAAGTCCACCCCGCGTGATGGCCATCCGCTGTTCATTTCCTACATCCGTGCAGCCCTGGCGCATCACGCCGAGTTGCAACAGGATGCCGCTGCAAAGGGCAAAGCATGAAACTGTGCGGTTTTGATGTCGGTCTGGAACACCCGTTCTTCCTGATCGCCGGCACCTGCGTGATCGAGTCCGAGCAGATGGCGCTCGACACCGCCGGTACCCTGAAGGAGATCACGACGGAACTGGGTATCCCGTTCATCTACAAGTCGTCCTTCGACAAGGCCAACCGTTCTTCGGGTACCTCGTTCCGTGGCCTGGGCATGGAGAAGGGTCTGGAGATCCTGGCCAAGGTCAAGAAGGAAATCGGCGTGCCGGTCCTCACCGACATCCACGAGATCGACGAGATCAAGCCCGTGGCCGCCGTGGTGGATGTGCTGCAGACGCCGGCCTTCCTGTGCCGCCAGACCGACTTCATCCGCGCCTGTGCGCAATCGGGCAAGCCGGTCAATATCAAGAAGGGCCAGTTCCTGGCACCGCACGACATGGTCAACGTCATCGACAAGGCCCGTGCTGCTGCCAAGGAAGCCGGGCTGCCGACCGACCAGTTCATGGCCTGCGAGCGCGGCGCTTCGTTCGGCTACAACAACCTGGTGTCCGATATGCGCAGCCTGGCCATCATGCGCGAAACCGGCGCTCCGGTGGTGTTTGATGCCACCCACTCGGTGCAGCTGCCGGGCGGGCAGGGCACGTCGTCAGGCGGCCAGCGCGAGTTCGTGCCGGTGCTGGCGCGCGCAGCCATTGCCGTCGGCATTTCGGGTGTGTTCATGGAAACCCACCCGAACCCCGCCGAAGCCAAGTCGGATGGTCCCAATGCCGTGCCACTGGCGCGCATGAAGGATTTGCTGGGCACGATGATCGATCTGGATCGCATCGTGAAGAAGGCAGGCTTCCTGGAAAACAATTTTTCCTGATGTGTGCATGAAACGGCTGCCGTCCGGCGGCCGTTTCATCATGGGCGCAACGAACGCTGACAGGGTGCGGCTGTCCCGGCCACCGGGCCTGCACCCGCCAACAATTTTTAAAACCTCGATGGAGATCTGGAATGAGTGCAATCGTTGATATTATCGGCCGCGAAGTGATCGACTCGCGTGGCAATCCGACCGTGGAATGCGACGTGCTGCTGGAATCCGGCGTGCTGGGCCGCGCTGCCGTGCCTTCGGGCGCCTCCACCGGTTCGCGCGAAGCGATCGAACTGCGCGACGGCGACAAGAGCCGCTATTTCGGCAAGGGCGTGCTGCAAGCCTGCGAAAACATCAACACCGAGATCTCGGAAGCCATCATGGGCCTGGACGCCAATGAGCAAGCCTTCCTGGATCGCACCCTGATCGACCTGGACGGCACCGAGAACAAGAGCCGCCTGGGTGCCAACGCCATGCTGGCCGTCTCGATGGCCGTGGCCAAGGCCGCTGCCGAAGAATCGGGCCTGCCCCTGTACCGTTACTTCGGTGGCAGCGGCTCCATGCAGATGCCGGTGCCGATGATGAACGTCATCAACGGCGGTGCCCACGCCGACAACAACCTGGATATCCAGGAATTCATGATCATCCCGGTCGGCGCACCGAGCTTCCGTGAAGCCCTGCGCTACGGCGCCGAGGTGTTCCACACCCTCAAGAAGATCCTGCACGACCGCGGCCTGGCCACTTCCGTCGGCGACGAAGGTGGCTTCGCCCCGAACGTATCGAGCCACGAAGAAGCCATCAAGCTGATCATCGAAGCCATCGAGAAGGCTGGCTACGAGCCGGGCACCCAGATTGCCCTGGGCCTGGACTGCGCCGCTTCCGAGTACTACAAGGACGGCAACTATCACCTGGCCGGTGAAAACATGGTGCTGACCCCGGCGCAAAAGACCGGCCTGCTGGCATCCTGGTGCGACAAGTACCCGATCATCAGCATCGAAGACGGCATGGCCGAGAACGACTGGGCCGGCTGGAAGCTCTTGACCGAAACCCTGGGCAAGAAGGTGCAGCTGGTGGGCGACGACCTGTTCGTCACCAACACCAAGATCCTCAAGGAAGGCATCGACAAGGGCATCGGCAACTCGATCCTGATCAAGATCAACCAGATCGGCACCCTGACCGAGACCTTCGCCGCCATCGAAATGGCCAAGCGCGCCGGCTACACCGCCGTGATCTCGCACCGTTCGGGCGAAACCGAAGACTCGACCATCGCCGATATCGCCGTGGGCATGAACGCCCTGCAGATCAAGACCGGCTCCATGTCGCGTTCGGATCGCATGGCCAAGTACAACCAGCTGCTGCGTATCGAAGAAGATCTGGGCGACATCGCCAGCTATCCCGGCCGCGCTGCGTTCTACAACCTGAAGTAAACAAGCTTGCGGTGCCGACCCTGAAGGCAGGCACCGCATCGAGAGCTCCCGGCTATGCGCCTGATCATCCTTTGCCTGTCCTTCCTGCTGGTCGTGATCCAGTATCCTCTTTGGCTGGGGAAGGGTGGCTGGTTCAAGGTCTGGGAGCTCGACCGCCAGGTTCAACTGGCACACAAGAAGAACGACGAACTCAAGGAACGCAACGCCAAGCTGTCCTCTGAAGTGGACGACCTGAAGCAGTCCAAGGGGGCCGTCGAGGAACGTGCACGCTTTGAGCTGGGCATGATCCGCCAGAACGAAATCTTCATTCAGCTGCTCGATGGCAGCTCCGGCAAGCCTGCCGCAGCCGTCAATCCGAATCCCTACATGCCTGGTTCCGGGCAGCCCAACAGTGTCTCCGTGCCGGCCAATGCGCCCGCCGCCGGTGGCCGTGTCGCCACGCGCTGAGCACCTGCAGTTTTTTCCTTCACATGCGTCCTGATACCCCGCTGGTGTGGCTTGGCCTGAGCACCACGCCGCTGGAACTGGTCTCCTTCGCGCTGGCCGTGATCACGGTCTGGCTCAATATCCGCCAGAATCACTGGGCGTGGCTGTTTTCGATTCTCTCTTCGCTGTTGTACGCGGCCGTCTTCGCCGATGCGCGCCTCTATGGCGATGCCGGCTTGCAGTTCGTCTTCGTGGCAGTGTCAGTATGGGGCTGGACGCAGTGGCTGCGCGGCGGCGACCAGCACCAGGCCTTGCAGGTGTCGCAGTTGGCCTCGCGTGGCTGGGCAGTCATGGCAGTCTCCTGGCTGGGCGGGTGGCTGCTGCTGTCCTGGTTCCTGCAGCGTTATACCGACACCGATGTGCCGCATATGGATGGCTTCCTCACGGCGGGCAGCCTGGTCGGGCAGTTCCTGTTGTCGCGCAAGAAGCTGGAAAACTGGCTGGTCTGGATCGCGGTGGACGTGCTCTACGTCGGCCTGTATCTCTACAAGCACCTGACGCTCACCGCCATCCTGTACGCACTGTTCGTGCTGATGGCGATGGCCGGCTGGCGCAGCTGGCAGCGTGCGCTGGCGGACATGCGGCGCTGAAGCGCCGGCACCGGATCCGTTCAGTCCGGGGACGGCAGGCTGGGAGCGTCCGCGGGCGGATCGGCAAAGACGATGCGGTTCTTGCCGGCATTCTTGGCCTTGTACAGCGCCACGTCGGTGCGCTTGAGCAATTCGGCCTGGCTCTCGCCGGGGTGATAGACCGACACGCCGGCACTGAAGGTAATCAGCAGGCGCTGGCTTTCGTGCATGAAGATGCGCTTGGTCAGTTCGCGCTGCACGCGGGTGATGATCTGCACCGCGTCCTGCGGGCTGGTCTCCGGCATGAGGATGACGAACTCCTCGCCGCCGAAACGCGCAATCACATCCAGCTTGCGCAAGGTTTCCCGGATCACCTGCACCAGGTGCACCAGCACTTCGTCGCCGGTGGCGTGACCATGCGTGTCATTGATGCGCTTGAAATCATCCAGGTCCAGCAAGGCTACGCACAGTGGCGTTTCGCGGCGCAGGGCGTTGGCGATCTCGCGATCCAGGGATTCATCCATGCCGCGCCGGTTGAGGCTGCCCGTCAACTGGTCTTCGCGCACCAGTTCACCCATCTGCTGCAATTGCTGTTCCAGCGCCTGGATACGTTCTTCGGCTTTTTCCACTTCCTGGCGCGCATCGACCATGGCGTCGCGCGAGCGGGTGGCTTCTTCCTGGGCCTTCTGCGTCTCGGTCATGATTTCGCTGAGCACGCTGTTCAGATCGGCGATGTTGCCGGCCTGGCTGATCTGCTGCGAGAAGCCGCGAATGGTGCGCTGGTAGTTGTCGGTGGTGGAGACCATGGCCGAGAGCCGGTCCACGAAGGTCAGCATCATGTTCTTGACCACCACTTTTTCCTCGGACAGCGTGTTCTTCAGCAGGCCCTGCTTGTAGATCACTTCCTTGAGGTTCTTGGTGGCATCGGCCAGCGAGGTATTGCTGAGCGGACCGGCGATCAGGCTTTGCACGGTTTCAATCTGGCTCGACAGCCAGGAGCCTTGTTCCAGTAGCCCGTTGATGTTTTCCAGCAGCAGCTGGAACAGGCGCATCAGCAATTCCTGCTGCTGGGCCATGTCGTCGGTCTTGAGCTCGATCTGGAAGCTCAGCTGCTTGACGCGGGTGATGATCTCGTTCATCGCCTGCTCGGAGAACGCCATTTTGAGATCCTGGCCGCTGTTGCGCGACTCGTTGGCCAGTTCCGGTGCGGTCGAGAGCAGCGAGGGCAGGTTGAAGACCAGGATGCGCGCCAGCATTTCGCGCAGCATCTTCTCCTTGATGCTGTCGCGGATGAATTGCCGTTCCAGGTCAATCGGCACCAGTTCACCATGCGGCACGGCCGGTTTGGCCGGTACGATGGGTCGGCTCTGCCAGTTGGCGTCAGCGAACTCGATCAGCTGGCGCTCGAACTCGGTCCAGTCGCCATTCTCGCGGGCGCGCACCAGGCGTGTGCCGAGCAAGCCGTTTTCCCCTGGCTGGCGCGAGAGCTTGGTGGCGAAGGTGCTCAGTACCGACTCGGCCGTCACGCCGGGCATACCCCCCTGGATTTCCTCGTAGGCGATGCGGTAGGCATCCGGGGTAGGCGAGATGCGACGCGCCCCAAGCCTCTGGAAAGCTTCTCGGGCGATCTCGACGGGCGTGAGCGTGGTCGGTTTCTTGGACATGCCGGCTGGTGACTGTATTGTTGGTGTGATTGTCTGTGTGCCACGGGGAATTTCCTACGGTATCGGCGCGGGCAGGCATTGCTTGAGCACGGCCTTCCACCCCGATCATCGTGCGGACGCAGCCTGGTCTCCCCCCTCAGTTGCAGTCCGTTGCCGCTCGCCCGAAAGGGAGAGGCAAAAATGACAACTAATTGTACGTCAGCGCCTGTTCTCTGGATGCATTTAATAGGAGGAGAAAAGCCCCTTTCCAACTGGGAAGCCAGCGCTTCCCGCGTGACGGGAGCGTGGCGATGGCTTACTCGACCAGATTGTTCTTGAGTGCGTAGTGGGTGAGTTCGGCGTTGTGGCGCATCTTCATCTTGGCCAGCACGCGCGAGCGATACATGCTGATGGTCTTGACCGACAGCAGCAGTTCGCTGGCGATGTCGCTGACGGTCTTGCCGGAGGCGATCATGACCATGGTCTGGTATTCCCGGTCGGAGAGGGTTTCATGCAGCGGGGTGTCGTGGTCGAAGCCGATCTGGTTGGCCAGTTCCTGCGCCAGCGAGGGGCTCACGTACTTGCGACCGGCCGCCGCCTGGCGGATGGCGGCCAGCAGCTCACCCGGGCTGGCCTGCTTGTTCAGGAAACCGGCGGCCCCCGCCTTGAGCGAGCGGATCGCGTATTGGTCTTCGCGATGGATGGACAGGATCAGCACCGGCAGGTCCGGCTGTTCCTTGCGGATCTGCTTGAGGATATCGATACCGCTGCGGTCGGGCAGCACGATGTCCAGCAACATGACATCGCCATTGCCTTCGCGGGCCAGCTTGATGGCCTCCAGCCCGTTGGCGGCATTGCCGGCCACGACGATGTCCTTGCTGCCGGCGCAGATCTGGCGCAGGCCTTCGCGCACGATGGCGTGGTCGTCGGCGATCAGGACCTTGATGGCGGCGGTGGATTTCTTGCTCATGGGCGGACGGCGACACTCCTCTGGAAGCCTTGCTGCATGCTGCTGAAGGCGAGGGCGTATTCTATAGCGTTCATTCAGTGTGCGACAGGTATGCAGATATGTACGCGAGAACCATGTCCGGCGCGCGCCTCCCATGCGGCGCTGCCGCCCAGGGCTGCGGCGCGCTGGCGCATGTTGGCCAGGCCATGGCCGCGCCTGCCATCGCGCCCGGTAGCGGCGGGGTCGAAGCCACGGCCGTTGTCGTCGATGTGCAGATGCAGGCTGTCGCCGGTCTGCTCCACGCGAACCTCGACCTGACTGGCGGCAGCGTGTCTCGCAATATTGTTGAGTGCCTCCCGCAGGATGCGCAGCAGGCTCAGTACCAGGAAGTCGTCCTGTACTGCCAGCTGATCCGTGGCCAGGAACTGGCAATCCACTCCGCTCTGGCGGCTGAAGTGGCGGCACTGCCAGCGCAGGGCATCGGCCAGGCCGAACTCGACGATGGGCGGATGCAGATCGTCAATGATGCGCTCCATGCCTTCGCGTGCCTGCGCCAGCAATTGCGCCGCGTAGTCGGCTTGGGGCAGGGCGGCATGGCGCTCCAAGGCCAGCTGTTCCCGCAACTGGCCCAGCGCCATGCCGATGCCGGTCAGCTGCGCGCCCAGCTCATCATGCAGGTCGCGGGCAATGCGCGTGCGTTCTTCTTCACGTATGCGAAAAGCGGCGGACAGGGCGGGGGCAGCTGGATCGGACATTCGGGGCGAATCAGGTCAACGGTGGTGAATATTCCTTCATAATAGCTGTGAGGGACCGGCTGGTCATCTATCCTGCATCAATAGCGTAGATGCGCCGTTGGCGTTCGGTTGCCGTGGCGTTCAGGACCCATGGGATGAAGAGGGAAGAAAGGCCGAATTTCTCGTCAGGCAAAAAAATTTCAAAAAGGGCCTTCCCAAACGGGAAAACATGCTGCTATAATTTTGTTTTTCGCGGCTGTAGCTCAGCTGGATAGAGTACTTGGCTACGAACCAAGGGGTCGTGGGTTCGATTCCTGCCAGCCGCACCAGATTTAAAGGGTCCATCGCAAGATGGACCCTTTTGTCTTTTCCGCTTCCGTTTTTGTTTTTCCGGTGTCTTCTCTGTGGTGTCGCTCCGTGCGGCAGGCAGGGTGTCGTCGCAGGATCAGCCTGGTTCTGTTGTCACCGGAGGATGTTGCAGCCAGTAATTCACGGTCTGGTTGATCAGCAGCATGAACTCCCTTGCATCCACCGGTTTGACCAGATAGTCATTGGCCCCCGCTTCTCGCGAGCGGGTGGCGTCGGTTTCGTCGTAGGACGTGGCAAACATGATGACCGGCAGGGCCTGCGTATGTGGCTGGCTGCGCAGCATGTGCAGCAGGTCCAGGCCTTCCATGCGCGGCAGGCGGGGTTCCAGCAGGATCAGGCAGGGCAGGGTGTCGGGGTGGTGTTGTGCTTGCGGGCTGAACAGCGATTCCATGGCCCGCTCCGCATCTTCGAACCAGCCGAAGTCGCACTCCAGCTTGCTGCGCCAAAGGCTGAAGCGCGCCAGTTCCACCGACTCCGGACTGGGATCGACCATCAATATGCTGGGGCGAGACATGCGTTATGTGCGGGACTGGGTATTGTTTTTTGAATGTTGCATTTCTGATTTCCGGCAAGTTTGACATAGCAGGGTGCAGAAATCCATTGTTGAATACGCTCGCCAAGCCCGACAGCGCTTGAGTCTCCCCGATACGACGCATTCCGCCGCGAGCGCGTGATACCGCAGTGAGCTTACGTGAGAATTACAACGCAAGCTTGATTGCCCCCTCCCGGCGCCATTTGCCGTGCTCCTCGGCCTCGATACTGGATCATTCAATTTCTGAATGCCAGATATGCGTGAATAAAATCTCGCACTGCAGCATTTCTTGATTGCTGCTCGGCTATATTCCTGACAGCCGCGTCACAGGTTGAGACGAAATTACTTCGTAAACCGTAATCGCGTACGTGGCAGCGATGCTTCCGGTGCATCGCACAAAAAATCCAAAAAAATCAGGACAGGCATTCAACAAGGGGAGTGCAATGAAGGTGTCGCCACGACGAAACAGAAAGGCCCTGGTCATCGGGGGCGGGGCGCCCAATTCGACCTTGATCGCAGGAGCACTGGCGGCCTTCCTCGCGGAAGGGGTGGAGTTCGATGTCATCTCGGCCTCCGGTGCCGGGGTGCTCATGGGCTTGCTGGCGACCGCACCGCGCGACGCCGCGCCGCAGGACGCACTGATGCAATGGGCGGAGGTGGGCGTGGCCGACAGCATCTACAAGCTGTTCCCGGTCAACTACAAGGTCTTCAAAAAGCCGGGGACGCAGGCGGAGAACTATCGCGATGCCATGCTGGCGCAATGGCAGCAGATGCCGGGCCTGGCCGCCTCGCCCTTCGCCGCCATGTTCAATCAACACTTCGCCAACGCCTCGGCCAAGTGGAATGACTGGATGCATCTGATGATGTCGGCCTTGTCACCTTCCGACCTGCATTCAGGCAGCCTGGGACTGTGCGCCCATCTTCCCTTCCTCGAGCAATCCATCGATTTTTCGGCGGTGCCGCAGATGCGCCCCGAGTTCTACATCAACGCCTACAACCTCGACCGCCACCAGATGCAGATCTGGAACAAAGACCAGATCACGCCGGCGCATGTGCGGGCCTCGCTGTCCTTTCCCTTCCTGTATGCACCCACCGAGATCGATGGCGAGCACTACATCGAAGGCGCGGCGCTCGATACGCTCAACTTCACGCCTTTCATCACCGATCCGGCCACCGGCGTGGCGCCGGCCGGTGAGGTCGATACCCTGGTGGTGCTGGACATCCTGGGCGAGGATCGCCTGATCCGCAAGCCGCGCAACCTGTATGACGCCTGGGTGCGTTCCATCATCACGCCGCTGGTCAAGATCTCACAGACCGAGCAGCGCCTCTTCGAGCTGGAACACAACCGCGATCCCGCGACCGGCGCGCCGCTGCGCCAGGTGCTCAAGGTCGATCTGATGGCCGGTGTGCCGCAGGATCACTGGCCGCAGGTGCTGGACTGGTCCGCTTCCAACATGCAGCTGCTGTTCGGCGTGGGATATCGCGCCGGCGTCGACTTCTGTCGCCAGCACGGCGAGCTGCTGGGGGCCGTGGCGCAGGATGCGCCGCTGGCCGCGTAGGCGGGCGGGTTGGCCAGCGGGCCTGTTTCTTCATCTCCTTGTTTCGTTCTGTAGCTGAACCGGCGTGCTGCGGCGCGCTTCCCTTTCTCCGGTGAATTTTCCATCATGACCATTACCAAGCGCCTCATCCTCACTCTCTCGACAGCCCTGCTGGCGCTGCTGTTCGTCGGTGCCGACGGACTCTGGCAGCTGCAGCGCGCCCAGCAGCGTCTGGAACTGATCCAGAACCGCATCATTCCGGGCATGGACAGCCTCAACCTGCTGAAGGGCTATCTGGCCGATTCACGCCTGGCTGGCTATCGTCTTTCGGTCTTCGCCAACCTGCCCGACAAAACCGCGTTGCAGAAGGCGGTCGATGCCTCCAACAAGGCGCTGGATGACGAATTCGCCCACTATGAGCGCGATCTGATCTTCGATGAGAAGGACCGCGCCCTGATCCAGGCCGACAAGGCCAATATCGAGGCCTACCGCAAGGCCCTGGTGCCATTCTTCGCCGCGGCTTATGCCAATGACATGGACGGCGTACGTGCCACGCTGCAGGCCGGGACACCGCTGGCGGTGTCGGCCGCCGCTGCCAAGAAGGGCTTCGAAGACCACATTCTGGTGGGGCGCCAGATGATCGACACCGTCAAGCAGGAGAGTGATGCTGCCTACACCTTCGCCCTGCGCGCGATGATTGCCGTGATCGTGGTGGCGGTGCTGCTGACGGGCGTGCTGGGCATCCGCACTCTGCGCAGCGTGACGCGCAGCCTGGGCAAGATCCAGCAGACCTTCGAACATGTCAGCCAGACGCTGGACCTGTCACGCCCGGTGCCGGTGGAACGCATGGATGAAATCGGCCGCACCGCTGCTGCCTTCAACAAGTTGCTGGCCCGCATCGTCGATGTGGTGGCGACGACCCGTACCTCGACCGATTCGGTGACCGTGGCGGCGCGCCAGATTGCCGCCGGCAATGCAGATTTGTCGGCCCGTACCGAACAGCAGGCGGCAGCGCTGGAGGAAAGCGCGTCCAGCCTGGAGGAGCTGACCTCGGTGGTGCTGCAGAACACGCAGAACGCCCGCCAGGCCAATGAGCTGGCGCAATCTGCCTCGCATATCGCTTCGCAAGGCGGTGACGTGGTGCGCCAGGTGGTCGATACCATGAACTCCATCAATGCCTCCTCGCGCAAGATCGTCGACATCATTGCGGTCATCGACGGCATTGCCTTCCAGACCAATATCCTGGCGCTCAATGCGGCAGTGGAAGCGGCCCGTGCCGGAGAGCAGGGGCGCGGATTTGCCGTCGTTGCCTCTGAAGTTCGTTCGCTGGCGCAGCGCTCGGCCGCCGCTGCCAAGGAAATCAAGGAGCTGATCGACGACTCCGTGGACAAGGTCGGCAGCGGCAGCAAGCTGGTCGAGCAGGCGGGCGCCACCATGAGCGATATCGTCGACAGCGTGCAGCGCGTGACCCAGATCGTGGGCAACATCGCCGACGCCAGCGAGGAGCAGAGCGCCGGCATCACCCAGGTCAACCAGGCGATTTCGCAGATGGACCAGGGCACCCAGCAGAATGCGGCGCTGGTGGAAGAGGCGGCCGCAGCAGCCCAGGCCTTGCAGGGCCAGGCGGAAAAGCTGGAGAGCGTGGTCGCTGTCTTCAAGCTGGAAGGGCGCGCAGCCATGCCGGTGCGCAGCGTGGAAGTGAAGCCCGTTGCGGCTGCGCGAGTGCCGGTAGCGTCCGGCCAGGTCCCTGAGCTGGAAGAATTCTGAGCGCAGAGGTCCGGATCCTGACTCCCGGATTCTGAGCCCGGCACCGGTGGCAGCCTGCCGCTACCGGCGCACTCCGCACCCTCCGCACCCTGAAAAACCGCCCGGTTTCAACGCCGGGCGGTTTTTCATTCTTCACCTGTTTTTACGCTTTGGTCAGCATTGCTGTGAAGGATTGCACTAAGGTGCGGCGTCGGCAGCCTCAAAGGGTGATATACTTAATGCTAATCATTATCATTTGTCACCAGGAGAATACGCAATGATCGGTTTCAAGAAACTGGCGGTCGCCGCAGCACTCGGACTGTGCTTTGCAGGTACCGCTTCGGCCGCTGAATACCCCATCGGCAAGCCGCAGATCCAGAACGGCTTTGAAGTCAATGCAGTCTATCTGCAGCCGGTCAAGATGGAACCGGACGGCATGATGCGCAAGGCAGAGGAATCCGATATCCACCTCGAAGCCGATATCCGCGCCGTGGCCAAGAACCCCAACGGTTTCGCCGAAGGCGACTGGATGCCTTACATGGTCATCAAGTACGAACTGACCAAGGTCGGTTCCACCAAGTCCATCAAGGGCGACATGATGCCCATGGTGGCCAACGACGGTCCGCACTACGGCGACAACGTCAAGCTGGAAGGCCCGGGCAAGTACAAGCTCAAGCTGACCATCTCCTCGCCGCAAGCCAATGAACACGCCCACTTCGGCCGTCACGTCGACAAGGAAACCGGCGTCGGTCCGTGGTTCAAGACGTTCGAGCTGAACTACGACTTCACCTTCGCCGGCATCGGCAAGAAGGGCGGCTACTAAGCAGGTCGCCTGGTCTTGATCCAGACCGCACGTTTGCAGTGATGCGATGCCGGTCCGCGCCGTGATGGCGGACCGGCTTCACCGTTTTGAGAGTTCCGGAGTTTTCATGATCGCAAGAATCGTCCGACTGATCTGCCTGTCCCTGGCTGCGATGGCCATGCTGGGCAGCGCCGTGCAGGCCAGCGCTTCCGACCTGCTGACCTTCAAGCTGGAGATGCAGGATGGCAAGCTCATCCCGCCGCGCATCGAAGTGCCGGCCGGACAGCGCATCAAGATCGAAGTGCACAACATCGGCAAGTCTGCCGCCGAGTTCGAAAGCGTCGAACTGCGCAAGGAAAAGGTGCTGGCACCGGGTGCCCAGTCCTTCGTGGTGATCGCTCCCTTGCGTCCGGGCGAATACAAGTTTTTCGATGACTTCCACCTCAACATGCCGCCCGGCGTGATCGTCGCCAAGTAAGAGGGGATGCGCGCAAGCAGTACGTAAGCAGGGAAGTTCAGGTTTTCAGGAAGGGAAGAGTTTCATGGGACAGGTCATGTTCATCGTCTGGCGCGAAAGCGTCGAGGCGCTTCTGGTGGTCGGCATTCTGTATGCCTGGCTGAAGAACGGTGATGTCGGCGCACGGCGCGGCATTCCCTATCTGTGGGGCGGCGTGGTCGCCGGCGTGGTGCTGGCCGGTGCCCTGGGCGCAGCGCTGCTGGGCTTTTCGGAACTGCTCTCGGGCGACGCCCAGACCTACTTCCAGATTGCCATCGTCCTGATTGCGGCGGTGCTGATCGTGCAGATGGTGTTCTGGATGCGCAAGCACGGCCGCACGCTCAAGAAGGAAATGGAAAGCTCCATGCAGTCCAGCTATGAAAGCGGTAACTGGTGGGGCGTGTTCGTGCTGGTGATGCTGGCGATCGCCCGCGAAGGCAGCGAGACTGCTGTATTCCTCTACGGTATCGGCCTGGGCCAGCAGGATGCCAGCACGGCCTCGCTGGTGCTGGCAGGCGCGATCGGTTTCGGGCTGGCTTTCCTGACCTTCTATCTGCTGCAGCTGGGCGGCAAGATTTTCTCCTGGCGGCGTTTCTTCCAGGTCACCGAAGTCATCCTGCTGTTGCTGGCGGCCGGTTTGCTGGTCACCGGCGTGGAGAAGCTGTTCGACGTAATCCTGGAAAGCTCGGACATGCTGGCCTCGGCCAACTGGACCATGACGCTGACCGGCCAGCTCTGGGATACATCGGCGCTGCTGGATGACTCCACCACCCTGGGCAGCCTGGTCTCGACCCTGACCGGCTACCGCGCCCGTCCGGCGCTGCTGTCGGTGATCGTCTACGCCCTCTACTGGGTCGTGGTATGTTCGTTCCTCTATCGAAAACCCCAGCCTCAGCTCAAGAGCAAGAGGCAGGAAGCCGTCTGAACCTCATGACAACCTGTACGCAATCGCCGACTCTGCTCACGCGTACCGGAGACTGGATGCGCCGTCATGGCGCATTCATCCGAGGCCTGCAATGGATCGTGGTGGCCGTCTATGCACTGCTGATCCTGGTCCCGGTGTTCCTCCCGCTGCCTGATGAAACCGCGCATCTCTGGTCCAACCTCACCCTGATCGCCCAGTTCGCCTTCTGGGGCATCTGGTGGCCCTTCGTGCTGGTCAGCATGGTGCTGATGGGCCGTGTGTGGTGCGGCGTTCTATGTCCGGAAGGGGCGCTGACCGAGTTCGCCAGCCGCCATGGACGCGGACGTGCGATTCCCAAATGGGTACGCTGGGGCGGCTGGCCCTTCGTGGCCTTCGCACTGACCACCGTGTATGGCCAGATGGTCAGCGTGTACCAGTATCCGAAGGCGGTGCTGCTGGTGCTGGGCGGCTCCACCGTTGGTGCCATGATCATCGGCTACCTCTATGGCCGCGACAAGCGCGTCTGGTGCAAGTACCTGTGCCCGGTCAATGGCGTCTTCGGCCTGCTGGCCAAACTGGCCCCGGTTCACTACAAAGTGAACGAAGATGCATGGCGCGCCTCCTATCATCCCGAGCACAAGATCATTCCCATCAATTGCGCGCCGCTGGTCCCCTTGCGCAATATGAAGGGTGCTTCCGACTGCCATATGTGCGGCCGCTGCAGTGGCCATCGGGATGCGATTGCCCTGAGCTTCCGTCCGCCTGCCGTCGAAGTGGTGCACTTCGGCAAGACCCAGAACAACCTGTGGGAAAGCGCCCTGGTGCTCTACGGCCTGCTGGGCATCGCCATCGGTGCCTTCCACTGGACGGTCAGCCCCTGGTTCATCGCCATCAAGCAGGACATCGCCACCTGGCTGATCGAGCGCGACATCATGTGGCCTTTCGGGACCCAGGCACCGTGGTGGCTGCTGACCAATTATCCGCAGCAAAGCGATGTCTTTACCTGGCTCGATGGCGCCATGGTCGTGGGCTACATCCTCGCCACCGGCCTGGTGCTGGGCACCGGCGTGGCGCTGATGTTCGGGCTGGCCACGCGCCTGCTGGGCAAATGGGAGTGGAGCCGCTTCAACCACTTGGTACAGGCATTGATCCCGCTGGCGGGCTGCGGCGTCTTCGTCGGCCTCTCGGCCACCACCATCAGCCTGCTGCGGGCCGAGCACTGGCCGGTCTATTGGGCCAATGACGTGCGCGCGGCGCTCCTGACCGCCATGACGCTGTGGAGCCTGTGGCTGTGCTGGAAAGTGGTGGCGCGCCATGCCACCCATTGGGTTCAGCAAGTGCTGGCGATGCTGCCGCTGATCGGTGGCCTGGCGCTGGTCAATACCGCCTGGTGGCTGATGTTCTGGGGCTGGTAAAGCGTCTTCCGCAGCCGTGATATGAAGGATGATATGAAGAAAAATGGCAGGCTTGCTCGCAAGCCTGCCATTTTTATTTGCGTCTTATTTGATCTTGTGTCCTGCAGGCTATGTGAAGTTGGCGACCGAAGCAGTACAATCGCTGCCTTTTCAAGCCAATTGCCGGAGTTTAATTTACATGAGCACCTTGCCCGCCTGCCCCCAATGCCAGTCCGAATTCACCTATGAGGATGGCAGCCAGTTCGTCTGCCCCGAATGCGGCCACGAATGGAGTGCCCAGGCTGCTCCCGCCGAGCAGGCCCGCGTCTGGCGCGATGCATCGGGCAACGTGCTGCAGGATGGCGATACCGTCACCGTCATCAAGGACCTGAAGCTCAAGGGCGGCGGTGGCGTGGTCAAGATGGGCACCAAGGTCAAGAACATCCGCCTGGTTGAGGGCGACCACGACATCGACTGCAAGATCGACGGATTCGGCTCCATGGGCCTGAAGACCGAATTCGTGCGCAAGGCCTGATCCTGGCCTGCATCCTGAGCGGAGCCCTGCAAGCCGGGCCCGCTCTCACGTAGAATGGCGGTTTGCCCGCAGCCTATGTATACATAAGCTTGCGGGCTTCCCGATCACGACAACAACGAAACCGCCATGGCCCGTCCCCGCTTCCTGCCCGATAACATGACCCTGATGCTGCTGGCCGTCGTGCTGACCGCATCCTTCCTTCCCTGTACCGGCCAGGTGGCCGAGGCCTTCGACGGGCTGACCACGTTCATGATCGGCCTGCTGTTCTTCATGCACGGGGCCAAGCTCTCGCGGGAAGCCGTGGTGGCCGGGTTCACGCACTGGAAGCTGCACGTCACCGTGCTGCTGTGTACCTTTGCACTGTTCCCCCTGATCGGCCTGGCACTGAAGCCGGTGCTGCTGCAATTCATCACGCCCGAGCTGTATCTGGGCTTGCTGTTCCTGTGCGTATTGCCCTCTACCGTCCAGTCTTCGATTGCCTTCACCTCGGTGGCGCGCGGCAATGTGCCGGCGGCGATCTGCGCCGCGTCCGCCTCCAACCTGCTGGGCATCTTCCTCACGCCGCTGCTGGTGGGCGTGCTGGTGGTGGCCCATGATGGCGGCGGGCATTCCTCGCTCGATTCCATCCTGAAAATCGTTTATCAATTGCTGCTGCCCTTCGTGGCCGGCCAGATCGCGCGTCCCTTCATCGGCCGCTGGGTCGAGCGCAACAAGTCCTGGCTCAAGTTCGTCGACCAGAGCTCCATCCTGCTGGTGGTCTATGTGGCCTTCAGCGAGGCAGTGGTGCAGGGCCTGTGGCACCAGGTGCCGGTGTCGATGCTGGTGGCCTTGCTGGTCATCAATGCGGTGCTGCTGGCCATCATCATGGGGCTGACCACCTTCGGTAGCCGCCGCCTGGGCTTCAACAAGGAGGACGAGATCACCATCGTCTTCTGCGGCTCCAAGAAGAGCCTGGCCTCGGGCGTGCCCATGGCCAAGGTGCTGTTTTCCAGCGGTGCCATCGGCATGGTGCTGTTGCCGGTGATGCTGTTCCACCAGATCCAGCTGATGGTGTGTGCCGTCATGGCCGCGCGGTATGGTGCGCGTGACGAACAGGTGAAGGCGGCCGTGGCCACCGAAAGCGGCGGCGACTGAGATTCCCGGGCGCTGTATCCGCCAACAAAAAATGACCGGCAAGCCGGTCATTTTTTTTGCTTTGGCGGTTCGCCCGTTTCGGCTCAGGGCGCCGGATTGGGCTGCTTGCGGTGGATGGCTTCGATGCCCGCCAGCACCTCGTCGCTCAGTTGCACCTGGGCGCTGTCGATGTTGCTGCGCAGTTGTTCCAACGTGGTCGCGCCGATGATGTTGGAGGTCAGGAAGCGGCGGCTGTTGACGTAGGCCAGCGCCATCTGCGCCGGATCCAGTCCGTGCTGGCGCGCCAGTGCCACGTACTGCGCGGTGGCGCTTTCCGCTTGCGGATTGTTATAGCGCACGAAGCGTTCGAACAGCGTCAGGCGGCCACCGGCAGGACGTGCACCGTCCAGGTACTTGCCGCTCAACATGCCGAAAGCCAGCGGCGAGTAGGCCAGCAGGCCGACTTTCTCGCGATGGGCGAATTCAGCCAGGTTCACTTCGAAGCTGCGGTTGAGCAGGTTGTACGGATTCTGGATGGTGACGATGCGCTCCAGTCCATGCTGCTCGGCCGCGCGCAGGAATTGCGCCACGCCCCAGGCGGTTTCGTTGGACAAGCCGATGGTGCGGATCTTGCCGGCCTTCACGAATTCAGAGAGCACCGTCAGCGTCTCTTCGATGGGCACCGTGGTTTCATCTTCCACATGCTCGTAGCCCAACTGGCCAAAGCTGTTGACGCTGCGGTCGGGCCAGTGCAACTGATACAGATCCACGTGATCCAGTTGCAGGCGCTCCAGGCTTCCATGCAGTGCATCGGTGAGGCCCTTGCGGTCCAACTCGTTGTTGCCGCCGCGGATGTGGCGCGGGTTGTGTGGTTTGCGGGCGGGGCCGGTGCACTTGGTGGCGATCAGCAACTGGTCGCGCTTGCCGGATTTCTTCAGCCAGGTCCCGAGATAGCGTTCAGTGAGTCCTTGCGTTTCCGCCTTGGGCGGGACCGGATACATTTCGGCGGCGTCGATCAGGTTGATGCCGCGTTCGACGGCGTAGTCCAGTTGCGAGTGGGCGTCGGCTTCAGTGTTCTGCTCGCCCCAGGTCATGGTACCCAGAGTGATGAGACTGACCTTCAGGTCGGTGCGGCCGAGTTGGCGGTACTGCATGCGGATTCTCCTTGTGATGCGCAGGCAGGGACCGGGGCGTGTCCTGCCGGCTGGCGCGGGATCGGGTAGTATAGCGGCGCTCGTCCTGCCTTGCAGGGCAGGGCCGCAGCGGCGCCAAGACCGCTCGCGCCAGGCCGGGTGCCGCTTGCAGTGCCTGGACTCGATAACGCCAGAACACTCCCTTCCCATCCACGAGACATGTCAGTTCCTTCCCCCAGCATCCCCCCTGATGAAGCCGCCGAATCCCTGCGCTATCACACCCCATTCAAGCTCTTCTGGTGCGCCAGCGTCGCATCCACCATTGCCCTGCAGATGCAGATCGTGGCGGTTGGCTGGCAGGTCTACCAGCTCACCCACAGCGCCTTCGATCTCGGCATCGTGGGCCTGGTGCAGTTCATTCCTTCGCTGATCCTGGTGTTCGTGGTGGGCCATGTGGCCGACCGCTTTGATCGCCGCAACGTTGCGCGCGTCAGTTCGCTGGTGGAAGCCGCCGCTGCCGCCACGCTGGCGCTGGGCAGCCTGCATGGCTGGCTCAGCCGCGAGATGATTTTCGTGATCGTGGCCATCATCGGTGCGGGCCGGGCCTTTTCCAAACCGACCATGTCGGCGCTGCTGCCCAGCCTGATGTCGCCCAAGGCCTTGCCGGGCGCGGTGGCGGGCTCGGCCTCGGCGACCCAGTTTGCCATCATCATCGGCCCGGCACTGGGGGGCTTTCTCTACGTGGCAGGACCAGCGGTGGTGTATGCCAGCAGCTGCGCGCTGTTCATTGCATGCAGCGTACTGTTGTCGCTGATCCGCCGTCCGGCCCAGGTCGCGGCGGCCCAGGCTGCACCGGCCAAGCCGACCGGGGCCAGTCTGTCGTCGGTGTTCGCAGGACTGGCTTTCATCCGCAGCAAGCCCGCCATCTTCGGTGCCATCTCGCTGGACATGTTTGCCGTGCTGCTGGGCGGTGCTACCGCCTTGCTGCCGGTCTTCGCCAACGACATCCTGCATACCGGTGCGGTCGGCCTGGGCCTGCTGCGCTCGGCACCGGCGGCCGGGGCCTTGATCGTGGCGCTGCTGCTGGCGCGCTTTCCGCTGGGCGGCAGGGTAGGGCGCACCATGTTCATCGCCGTGGCCGTGTTCGGACTGGCCACCATCGTGTTCGGCCTGTCACGCTCCTTCCCGCTGTCGCTGGCCGCGTTGGCGGTGCTGGGCGCGGCCGACATGATCAGCGTGGTGGTGCGCTCCTCTTTCGTTCAGCTGGAAACGCCCGACGCCATGCGCGGCCGCGTTTCGGCCGTCAATTCGGTCTTCATCGGAACGTCCAATCAGCTCGGAGAATTCGAATCGGGCCTCACCGCCGCCTGGTTCGGCGCGGTGCCGGCCGTGCTCATCGGCGGGATCGGCACGCTGCTGATCGTGCTGCTGTGGATGCGCCTGTTCCCCTCGCTCTATCAGGTCGACCGGCTGGCCGCACGCCAGTCCTGAAGCCGGCGGCAAGCAGCCGCGCGCTCACGGCGGATCGCCCTCGGTCACCAGCATCTGGCTGGACTGGCGCGTGAGTTCCTGCTGCATCACCAGCATCTGCAGGAACTGCGCATAGGGAACCGGCTTGCTGAAGTAATAGCCCTGGTACTCATCCGAGCCGAACTCGCGCAGGGCCTGCAACTGTTTCTCCGTCTCCACGCCTTCGGTCACCACCTTCAGGTTCAATGCATGGCTCATGGCGATGATGGCCTGCACGATGGCGCTGCTGTTGGCATCGTCGGGAATGTCGTTGATGAAGGATTTGTCGATCTTCAGCGTATTGACCGGGAAACGCTTGAGATAGGCCAGCGAGGAATAGCCGGTGCCGAAGTCGTCAATGGAAATGGTGAAGCCTTCTGCACGGATGCCATCCATGATCGCGATCGCACGGTCGCGGTTGTGCATCACCATGCTTTCGGTGATCTCGAACTCCAGGCAGGCTGGTGGCGTGCCGTGGCGCTGGACCACGCTCTTGATGTCTTCCAGCAGATGTTCATCGCCGAACTGGCTGCCGGTCAGATTGATGGAGATGCGTCCGCACACCAGTTCGCGTTCCAGCATCAGGCCGATATCGCGGCAGGCCACGTCCAGCACCACCAGGCCGATCTGGTCGATCAGGCGGGTCTCCTCGGCCAACGGGATGAATTCACCTGGCGGCACCAGGCCGCGCACCGGATGCTGCCAGCGGACCAGGGCTTCCGCACCGACGATGCCGCCGGTGGCCAGGTTGATCTTGGGCTGGTAGTGCACCACGAACTCGGCGCGTTCGATGGCGCGGCGCAGTTCGGCTTCCAGCGCGATGCGCTCTACCGTATTGGTGTTGACCTCGTCGGAGAAGAAGCGATAGTCATCCTTGCCATGGTGCTTGGCGCGGTACATGGCAATGTCGGCATTCTTGATGAGCGTTTGCGCATTGTCGCCATCGCCCGGATAGGTGGCGATGCCGATACTGGCCGAGAGCATGGCTTCCTGGCCGTCGATGATGAAGGGCTTGCGCGCCTCGGTGAGCAGCTTCTGTGCAATCTCGCCCAGTTGCAGCGGATCGTCGAAGTCATCCACCAGCACGATGAATTCATCGCCCCCCACGCGCGCCAGGATATCCAGCTCGCGCAGGGTATTGCGGAAGCGCTGGGCGATCTCCTGCAGCACCGCTTCGCCGGCCTCGTGGCCGAAGGTATCGTTGATGTTCTTGAAGCGATCCAGGTCCATCAGCAGCACGGCCACCATGCCGTTGCGGTGTTCGGCGTGGGTAATGGCATTGGAGACGTGCTGGGTGCACAGGAAGCGGTTGGGCAGGCCGGTCAGTTCGTCATAGTGCGCCAGGTGGCGGATGCGCTCGTCGGCGCGGCGGCTCTCGATGGCCACGCTGGCGAGGTCGGCGGCGATGTTGGCCAGCTGCAGGTACTCATTGCTGGGGGCCTGGTTTTCCTTGAGCAGGGCAGCGAATACGCCCAGCAATTGGCCTTCCTTGCCCATGATGGGCCAGGCCCCGCAGGACGGGTAGATCTCTACATCGATGAGCACCCGCAGGTGTTCGGTCACCGGATCGCGCGCGATGTCGGTGACGATGCAGGGTCCGCGGCGCAGGGCTGCTTCAGCGCCGACGCCGCAGCCATGACGGATCGGCATGCCCTGCAAGGCACGCAGCAGGCGTGGCGGATAGCGCTTGCTCAGCACGGAAGTGAAATGCGAGGCTTGCTCATTGACCAGCATCACGCAACTTGCGCCATAGGGAATCTGCGCATCGGCGAAGCCGATGATCTCGTGGAGGATGCCGTCCAGGTCATCGTCGGCCATCACCATGTGCAGCACCCGGTTCTGTTCGCTCTGCAGCAGCTCGGCGCGCTTGCGGGCGCTGATATCGCGCAGGATGGCGAAGATCGCATAGCCACGATCGAATTCCGCGCGGTTGAGGGTAACGTCGGTATGGATGATCTTGTTGCGGCGGACCGTTACCCATTCGAACTGCTGGGGTTGCCCCGCGAGTACCCGGCCGACCAGCTCATCGATGTCCGGCTGGTCGGGCTGGCGCGCCTTGTGGCGAGAAAACAGGCCGACCTTGCGGCCGATGATGCGGTCCTTGTCCGGCACGCCGAAGAAGCGCAGCGCGGCCGCATTGCAGTCGAGGTAGCGCAGCTCCGAGGAGATCAGCACGATGGGATCGCTGCCTTCTTCGTAGAGCTTGCGGTAGCGGTATTCGCTGCTCGACAGGGCGTGATCCAGGCGGCGCTGGTAGCGGTAGTACACCAGGAAGGCAATGAGCGCGATGAGGATGAAACCAAGGATGCCGGTGGTCAGCAGGATGCGGTTTTCGGTGCGGCTGCGCCATGGCGAGAGCACGTCTTCCATGCGCCGCGCATAGACCGCCACCAATGACCATTTGTCCAGGCGCTTGTAGGAGAACAACAGCGGTTCGCCGGTCAGATGCGAGATCTCTTCGAACGACCCTTCCTCGGCCCCGGCACGGATGCGTGCCATGCTTTTGGCATCGGCCAGGCTGACGCTGAGCCAGCGCTCTTCGAAAGGCGAGCGCAGCATCATCGAGCCGCTGTCGGTGCGCAGCGAGACGATGGCCTCGAAATTGGTGATGCGCTTGTAGAAGTCGAAGAAGGTTGCAGCCTTCAGTTCGGCCACCAGCAGGCCGATGGGGCGGCTGCTGCGGTCGTAGAGATTCATGGCCACCGGCAGCACCAGGTCGCGGTTGTAGCGACTGCGCATGAGCTGGCCGACGAACAGGTTGGGCCGGGCCGGATTGCCGTCCACGTGGGTCAGCTTGTGGTCTTCGGGGATGCTGGTGGTGTCGAAGGGGCGCAGCGAACTGGCACGGGTGTTGCCGTTGCGGTCGATGTAGCGCAGCACCATCACGGTGGACAGCCGCTGTTGCGTGTCCAACAGCAGTCGGTACAGCGCCTGGTCGTCGTCCAGCAGGTCGGGGCCGGCGACGTGGATTTGCTCGGCGGCGGACCAGAGCAACTTGTCGAGTTCGCCGAAGATGCGTTCAGCGTGTTCCTGCACGCTGCGCACGGCCGCCATCGAGCTGGCGCGTTCGGCGTCGATGGTCAACTGGCGGTCCTGGCGGATTTCCCACCAGGTCTGCACGACGATGAACGACCCGACGAAGCCGACGAACAGCAGCAAGGTCTTCAGGGTGTAGCCTGGGCGTCCTGGCGATTTGTTCTGTTTTCCCATGTGACCCACTATCACATTACCTGTCGTTAGGCAGCAGATCGCTGCACGTCCCTTGGCCCGGAAAGATGCCGGACGACCGTTTCGACAGCCCTCGCACGCAATCGGCACGTTCCTGCCAGCGGAACGGCGGCGGCTGACACGGGCATGGTGGATAGCCCTTGTCAGTGCGGCAAGCCGCGCGCGTTCACACGGTGTGATCGCGCTTACGCCAAAATTACGTGGATGCCCCCACTTCGTGATACGCGAGGTGTCAGTATGCCACCTCGTGTCCTGCTGCGCTTTGTTGGCGCTTGTCCTTGCTTTGTGCCCTTGTTGTGCGCTGATCAATGGCCGCTGCGCCAGCCACGTTCACCGTTTGTTTTGTAGCAACCTTACCGCAAGCTCAGGGCTTTGTCATCCTGCGCGCAACGTCGCTGCAACGCGACAGCGTGATTTTCATGTCAGATGGAAATTTTCACTTGTTCTGGCATCAACATGAAGGGTGTTAAGCGTGGCAGATGCGTTTTCGTTTGCAATGCGATAATACCGCCCAGCCGGAAGTTTCACAGGCACCACCAGTTTTACTGAATTTTCCTGACGAGGCCCAGCTGGTCGGTCGGGAAGTTTTACTTCAATCATCACGCAAAGGACCCATCCCTATGAAGACAAGAGCAGCGGTAGCATGGCAGGCAGGCAAGCCCTTGACCATCGAGGAAGTCGAACTCGGCGGCCCCAAGGCCGGCGAAGTCCTGGTCGAGATCAAGGCCACCGGCATCTGCCATACCGACTATTACACGCTCTCGGGCGCCGACCCGGAAGGCATCTTCCCGGCCATCCTTGGCCACGAAGGCGCGGGCGTGGTGGTCGACGTCGGCCCGGGCGTGAAGTCGCTCAAGAAGGATGACCACGTCATCCCGCTGTACACGCCGGAATGCCGCGAGTGCAAGTTCTGTCTGTCGCAGAAGACCAACCTGTGCCAGGCCATCCGTGCCACCCAGGGCCGTGGCCTGATGCCGGATGCCACCAGCCGCTTTTCGCTGGACGGCAAGCCGTTGTTCCACTACATGGGCACCTCGACTTTCTCCAACTACATCGTCGTACCAGAAATCGCCCTGGCCAAGATCCGTTCGGACGCGCCTTTTGACAAGGTCTGCTACATCGGCTGTGGCGTGACCACCGGCGTGGGTGCGGTGCTGTTCACCGCCAAGGTGGAAGCGGGTGCCAACGTGGTGGTGTTCGGGTTGGGCGGCATTGGCCTGAACGTCATCCAGGCGGCCAAGATGGTGGGGGCTAACAAGATCATCGGCGTCGACCTGAATCCGGCGCGTGAAGCCATGGCGCGCAAGTTCGGCATGACCGACTTCATCAATCCCAAGGACGTGCCCAACGTGGTCGATGCCATCATTGGCATGACCGATGGCGGCGCCGACTACAGCTTCGAGTGCATCGGCAACACCACCACCATGCGCCAGTCGCTGGAGTGCTGCCACAAGGGCTGGGGCCAGTCCATCATCATCGGCGTGGCCGCAGCCGGCCAGGAGATCTCGACCCGTCCGTTCCAGCTGGTGACCGGCCGCGTCTGGAAGGGCTCGGCCTTTGGTGGCGCGCGTGGCCGTACCGACGTGCCGAAGATCGTCGACTGGTACATGGAAGGCAAGCTCAACATTGATGACCTGATCACGCACAAGCTGCCGCTGGAGCGCATCAATGAGGGCTTCGACCTGATGAAGAGCGGCGAGTCGATCCGCTCCGTGGTCGAGTTCTGAGGAGAGCGCGATGCTGGAGACTCTCTCCGAGCACGGCTGTTTTGGCGGCGTGCAGGGCTTTTATCGCCATGCCTCGCCCGCCATCGGGCTGGACATGCGCTTTTCGGTGTTCGTGCCGCCGCAGGCGGGGCAGGGCGGTGGCAAGTTGCCCGTGCTGTTCTACCTGGCTGGGCTGACCTGCACCGAAGAAACCTTCTTGATCAAAGCTGGTGCGCAGCGCGTGGCGGCTGAACTGGGCTTGATTCTGGTGGCTTGTGACACCAGCCCGCGCGGTGCCGGCATTGCCGGTGAAAGCGACAGCTGGGACTTCGGCGTGGGCGCCGGCTTCTATCTGGATGCCACGCAAGCGCCGTGGAGCCGGCACTACCGCATGGAAAGCTACGTGGTGGAGGACTTGCGCCGCGCCGTGCTGGACCGCTTTCCGGCTGACCCGCAGCGCATGGGCATCTTCGGTCATTCCATGGGCGGGCATGGTGCACTGACGCTGGCCTTGCGGCATCGTGATCTGTACCGCTCGGTATCGGCCTTCGCGCCGATCGCCGCGCCGGTGCACTGCCCGTGGGGGCAGAAGGCCTTCAGTCACTATCTGGGGGACGATCGGGAAAGCTGGCAGGCGCATGACGCCAGCGAACTGATGCGCAAGCTGTATGCGCCTTTCCCGCAGGGGATCCTGATCGATCAGGGGCTGGCAGACAAATTCCTGATCGAGCAGCTGCACCCGGAACGCTTCGAAGCAGCCTGCAAGGAAGCCTCACAGCCGCTGACCTTGCGTCGGCATGCGGGGTATGACCATGGGTATTACTTCATCGAGAGTTTTGTGGAAGATCATTTGCGCTTCCATCATGCCAATTTGATGGCTTGAACTCGCTTGAGCTGGAATGAAGGGCTGACGATCAGCATCGTCAGCCCTTATTTTTTCGCCATCCGTCACATGCTCTGCCGAGGCGCACTGATTGCTTTTGAACTGATGCACGCTCACTGTGATTCATTGGCTGTGCGGATCAGAACCTTATCCGGACGTACGGAAATCGTCATGCAGCGATAGGTCTTGCGGTGCTACTCCCTTATCTTGTCGATTTTCAAAGGAGGGCCGATGTGCTCCGTGAATTTCCTGATAAGTCGGATTTCTTGTGGTGTCATCCAAGGAAGGGCAAGTCAATGAGGCTGCTTCCAATTGTGTTGTGGCTAGTCTCGTTGACGGCGCTTGCCGCACCCTCAGAGGTTGTCATCAAAAGCTGTCTCTCCAGCACGGCTCGCAATGGGGTATCGCGAACTGCGATTGAAACCGGGACTTTCTATCTTCAGGACGAATACCAGCCCGGTTATCAGGCCGAGTATTTATTATTTCGTGGCATGGAGATCGGGAGCGCCCAATCGGGGCGCGGCGATGCGTTGCTGTATCGCGGCAGGCTCTACCCGCTGAGGCGGGCAGTAAAGCTGCCGCAGACAAGATCAAGGGAGCGTCCCGCCATCCAGGTTGCGCTCGCAGACTGGTCCTTGATCCGGGAGAACGGTAAGCAATATCTGTGCGTCAGCAATCAGTTCGACGGTATCGGTCGAAGTGGCAGTTTCCAGAAGGCCAGATATGGCTATTTGTTGGAGACGGCCAAGAAGGGGCAGCTATTTTTCTTCGATGGGGTAGTGGATTGATTCAGCGCTTCAAAGCGGAAAAATCGGCCCGAAAGGGCCGATTTTTCTGAATCGATGCAGCTCGACGCCGCGCGCGCGTAATCAGACGAACGCGTCAGTAACAACATGCTCCCCCAGCATGAACGCATCGGCCACATGCCGCAGCGGCGCCACATCCACATCGGACGATCCGCTGCGGATCAATTGGCAGAAATATGCATACAGCGAGGGATACTCCCCCTCCACCGGCAGCTCGCACGGCGCATCGTTGATCCAAAGTTCATGTCCGCCCTTTTTCAGGTGGACCCGGGTGCTGTCGGTCTCGATGACGATGTCCCAGGTCTGTTCACCCGTCTGGCGCCAGTCGAAGTCCGCTTGTACATCCGTGCCCAGGGCATCGGTAAAGCCCAGGCGCGCGGCAATCGGCGTCTGGCGGTTGGATGGCACTTCCAGCGTGGCCTGCTTCAGGAACATCGCCTGCGGCAGGATCTCGGTGACGATCGACAAGGCATTGATGCCCGGATCGAACACGCCCAGGCCGCCCGGCTGCCAGATCCATTCCTGGTCCGGATGCCAGTGGCGCACGTCTTCACGCCAGATCACCTTGACCTTGCGCGGCGCATGTTCCTGCAGATGGCGCTTGACCACCTGCACCGCCGGCGCATGGCGCGAGTGCCAGCTGGCGAACAGGGTCACGCCTTTGTCCGCCGCCAGGTTCTTCAGCGACTCGACTTCAGAAAGCGTGGCACCGGGCGGCTTTTCCAGGAACACGTGCTTGCCCGCGCTCAGCGCTTCACGTGCGGCTTCATAGCGGTACTGCGGCGGCATGCACAGGGAGATGGCCTCGATGGCCGTGCCCGAGGCGAGCATCTCGGCCATGCTCTTGTAGGCGGTCACGCCCTCGATGCTGTGGTTGCGGCTGGCGGTCGCGACCAGCTTGAAATCGGCATTGCCGGCAATGGCCGGGGCATGCTGGTCATAAACGATCTTGCCGACGCCGGCGATGGCTAGCTGGATGGGTGTCATGGTGTCCTTGCTTATTATTGGTTACATGAAGGGGAGGGGCCACAGATTACCAGCGTTGATGCACGTACGGTGCAATGTCATGCAGATAGAGTTCGCGCAGCGCCTGCATCACCTCATCCTTGATCGGCGGCAGGGCGCTGGCCGCACTGTTGGACTGCGCCTGCGCGACGTTGCGCGCACCGGGGATCACGGTGCTGATGCCGCTTTCCATCAGGATCCACCGCAGCGCGAATTGCGCCATGGGAACACCCTGCGGCAGCAGCGCGCGGATCTTTTCCACGGCGGCCAGTGCGACCTCATATGGCACGCCCGAGAAGGTCTCGCCGACATCGAAGGCTTCGCCATGGCGGTTGAACTGGCGATGGTCGTCGGCGGCAAAGGTGGTCTGCGCATTCATCTTGCCGGTCAGCAGGCCCGAGGCCAGCGGCACGCGGGCGATCACGGCGATGTCGCGGCGCTGCGCCTCCTGCAGGAACAGCCCGATGGGGCGCTGGCGGAAGATGTTGAAGATGATCTGCACCGATTTCACGTTCGGGTATTCGATGGCCTTGAGGGCTTCTTCCACCTTCTCCACCGAGACGCCGTAATGGCGGATCTTGCCGGCCGCCACCAGCTCATCCATATGCGCGAACACTTCCTGCTGGTAATACACCTCGGTGGGCGGGCAGTGCAGTTGCACCAGGTCCAGGCAATCGACCTCCAGGTTCTTGAGCGAACGGTCGACGAAGGCGGTGAGATTGTCCTTGTTGTTGTAGCCGCTGGCCACATGCGGCGAGAGCCGGCGTCCGGCCTTGGTAGCCACGAACGGACGTGCGCCGCCGCGTTCCTTCAGGACCTGCGCAATCAACTGCTCGGAGCGGCCATCGCCATAGACATCGGCCGTGTCGATGAAGGTGACGCCCGCATCCAGTGCGGCGTGCAGCGCGGCCTTGGCATCCTGGGAGGAGACGTCACCCCACGAGCCGCCAATGGCCCAGGCGCCAAATCCGATTTCCGAAACGTCCGCACCCGTGCGGCCAAAGCGTCTTGATTTCATGCCGGTACTCCTTCTGAGCATTCCAAAAGCCGTAGTTATACCGCGCACCACGCGCGAGGATGACTGGTTTAAGATGAGCCTGATTCATTGCTGAAGTGATTTCAATTCATCCATGTCGCTCCTCGACCATATCGAATTTTCTGATCTGCGGATCTTCGTCACCATCTTGCGCACCGGCAGTTTCAAGGCCGCCGCGATCCAGCTTGGCCTGACGCCCTCGGCCACCAGCCATGCCATGAAGCGGCTGGAGGAGCGGCTCTCGACCCAGTTGCTGTACCGCTCCAGCCGCGCGATCTCGCCCACGGCGGCCGGCAGTGAACTGGCGGCCAGGCTGGAGGAAGGATTCGAGCAGATCGCGCAGGCGCTGGGCCAGCTGGAAAGCTCGGCAGAGGGGAGCCTGGGCGAATTGCGCATCAACGTCTTCGCCGATGCCGCCCATCTGCTGATCGAACCGGCCATTCCCGAATTCGTGCGGCTATGTCCCAAAGTCAAGCTCACCATCGTGGTCGATGACAAGCCCATCGACATCGTCAGCGAAGGCTATGACGCCGGCATCCGCTACGGGCACTACGTGCCGGAGGGCATGGTGACCGCGCCGCTCACGCGCGCGCATCGCTGGGTGGCAGCGGCCTCGCCGGCGTATCTGGATCGGCATGGACGTCCACTCACATTGGAAGACCTGCAGCAGCACACCTGCCTGCAATTGCTGCTGGGCGACAACTCCAGCTACCAGTGGGAATTCGGTAAAGGCAAGCACCGCCAGCGCATCCGCGTGCCGGGCCTGGTGACGATCAACAATACGGCGGCCACCATCGCGGCGGCCAAGGCCGGGGTGGGTATCGCCTATCTGTTGGAGGGAAGGATCAGCAAGGAAATCGATGAAGGCTCGCTGGAAGCCATCCTGGAAGAATGGGCGGCCCCCAGCGAGCCGTTTCACATGTACTACAGCAGCCGCCGCCATGCGCATCCGGCCTTGCGCAAGCTCATCGACATCATCCGCCTGCAGCACGGCCTGTCGCGGCTGCGGTAGCCGCCACAGGCCGGCCCGGTCAGTGTGCCGCCGAAGCTTCGGCCGCGCCCGCGCCGCCCTTGGAGGGCTTGATGATCCAGATCAGCGGGATGATGACGATGAAGATTACCGCCGAGACATAGAAGATGTCATTGATGCCCAGCATCGCCGCCTGGAAGGTGATGGTCCGCTCCAGCATGCCTGCGGTCTGCTCGGCGTTCAGGCCCAAGGTGCTGCTGATGTTGTTGACGGTCTCCTGCAGCCAGGGGCTGTAGGGGGTGGCGTGTTCGGTCAGCTGGGCGTGGTGCATGATGGTGCGGTTGTTCCAGGCCGTGGTCGAAATGGAGGTGCCGACCGCGCCGCAGAAGACGCGCACGAAGGACGACAGCCCCGCCGCCGCCGGGATGCGTTCCGGTGGCAGGCCGGAGAGCAGCAGCACCGTCAGCGGCACGAAGAACATGGCCGTTGGAATCCCCTGCAGCAGCGTGGGCAGGATCACCGTCATCTGATCCACCTGCAGGTTGTAGCGCGAGCGCAGCCAGAACACGATGGCAAAGCCGATGAAGGACGCCGTGGCCACCTTGCGCGCATCCACCAGCGGCAGGAAGCGTCCGATGAGAGGCATCAGGATCACCGCGAAGATGCCGATCGGTGCGGTCGACAGCCCCGAGTCGATCGAGCGATAGCCCAGGTATTGCTGCAGCCATTGCGGCAGGATCACCAGATTGCCGAAGAAGACCCCGTAGCCGATGGAAATGGCGATGGTGCCGCCGGCGAAATTGCGCCGGCCGAACAGGCGCAGGTCCACCACCGGATGGTCATTGTTCAGCTCCCACACCACGAAGTAGGCAAAGGCGATCAGCGCGATGATGCCCAGCGTGACGATGGTGGGCGAGGAGAACCAGTCCAGGTCCTTGCCCTTGTCGAGCATGATCTGGAAGGCCGCCACCCAGGTCACCAGCAGCGCCAGGCCGATCTTGTCGATGGGCAGCTTGTGGATCGGCGTCTCGCGCGAGCGGTAGATGGCCAGCGTGACGCCAGCGGCAATCAGGCCCACCGGGATGTTGATGTAGAAGATCCAGGGCCAGGTGTAGCTGTCGGTGATCCAGCCGCCCAGCGCGGGGCCCGCCACCGGTGCCACCACCGCCGTCATGCCCCATAGCGCCAGGGCGAAGGAGGATTTCGATTTGGGGTAGGCCCCCAGCAGCAGCGATTGCGACAGTGGCACCATGGGGCCGGCCACCAGGCCTTGCAGCACGCGCGCGGCCAGCAGGATGGGCAGGGTGGGTGCCAGGCCGCACAGCCAGGAGGCCAGCACGAACAGCAGCACCGAGGTCACGAACAGGCGCACCGCGCCCAGGCGCTGCGTCAGCCATCCGGTCAGCGGGATCGAGATGGCGTTGGCAGCGGCAAACGAGGTGATGACCCAGGTGCCCTCATCGACCGACACACCCAGGTTGCCCGAGATGGTCGGAATGGCGACGTTGGCGATGGAGGAATCCAGCACGTTCATGAACACCGCCAGCGACACCGACAAGGTGCCCAGCACCAGGTTGGCACCCGTCAGCGGCGGTGGCGGCGTGTAGGGTTTGGGGGGAGTAGTGGCCATAAGGCTTGATCAATGTCCGGTGAAGGTCGGGTAAGGACAGCCGCACCCCATCAGGTGTGCGGCACCGCCACCGGTGCGGCGGCCGCCTTGCTCTTGCGCGCCTGCGGCAGGCCGCTGGCGTTGTCGCTGATGATGCGCTCGACGATGGCATCGGCCTGCTTGCCGAGGTCGTCATAGACATTGGTCTGGTAATTGGTCGGCACCGCTTCCAGCGCACGGCCATCGCCATGGATGTCCACGGTGGCGGTGGTGGACAGGCCAATGCGCAGCGGATGCGCGCGCACCTGTTCCGGATCGAGCGCAATGCGCACCGGTACGCGCTGCACCACCTTGATCCAGTTGCCGGTGGCGTTCTGCGCCGGCAGCAGCGAGAAGGCGCCACCGGTCCCGGCCGAGAAGCCGATGACGGTGCCCTTGTACTTGACGCTGGAACCGTAGACGTCAGCGATCACTTCCACCGGCTGGCCCAGGCGGATGTGCTGCAACTGGCTTTCCTTGAAGTTGGCGTCGATCCAGATCTGTTCCAGCGGCACGATGGCCATGAGCGGATTGCCGGCCGCGATGCGCTGGCCAACTTGCACCGAACGCTTGGAGACGAAGCCTGCGACCGGTGCCACGATGTTGACGCGGGCATAGTTCAGGTAGGCATTGCGCACGGCGGTGGCCGCCTGCAGCACGTTGGGGTGCTCGGTCACGCTGGTGTGGTCGGTCAGGGCGCGGTTGGCGGCTGCAGCAGCGCGGGCCTGGTCGAGTGCGGCGACGGCGCTCTTGACGGCGTCGCGTGCGTGCGAGACGTCTTCCTGTGAAACCGCTCCGGAGGACAGGCCAGCCTGGCGGCGCTGCAGGTCTTCCCGGGCACGGGCCAGGTTGCTGTCGGCTGCGGCCACATTGGCGGCCAGCGTGTCGTTGTTCAGGAACAGCTGGCGGGTCTGGCGCACGGCCTGGGCCAGGGCGGCCTGGGCCTGCTCCAGTGCCAGCTTGGTGTCAGCTGCATCGAGCGCCACCAGCGGTTGGCCGGCCTTGACCACTTGCGTGTCGTCAGCCTTGACGGCCACCACGGTGCCGCCAACCTGGGCGGAGATCTGCACGACGTTGCCGCCGACGTAGGCGTCATCGGTTTCTTCAAAGAAGCGGGCGTGCAGGAACCAGTACAGGAAACAGGCGATGGCGATCACCAGCAGGACCAGCGTGAGCAGGATCAGCTGGCGCTTGCGCTTGCCGTTGCCATTTCCGTTGCCGTTGCCATTGCTGTTGGCTTGCGGTTTTTGTTGGGTGGTGCTGTCACTCATGGAGGACTCCGTTCTATCTTTTTGTAGTCGGTCGATCAGCCCCGCCGCAGCAGCGGGGCCGTCCCGGTCACCGGCGGCAGGGNGGAGAAACCGGTGGCGGGCTGGGTTCAGTTCATTGGTTCAGGTCGTCTTGGGGCAGGCTCATCGCGACGGCGGCGGGGCTGCCGCCAGTCCGGCCTGCTGGGCGTCGAAACCGCCGCCCAGGGCCTTGTAGAGCGCTACCTGCTGTTCACGGCGCTGGGCTTCCAGCGCCACCAGCGACTGGCGCTGGGCCAGCACGCCGGTTTCCGAGGACAGCAGCGTCAGTTGCGACACCAGGCCCAGGCGATAGCGTTCGCGCGCCAGGTCGTAGGCACGCTCGGCGGCTTGCAGCGCTTCACGGCGGATCGGCAGCTGTCGCTCGATGGAGTGGATTGCCGCAATCTGGCGCGCCACATCGGCATAGGCATCGTTCAAGGTCTTGTTGTAAGTGGCGACGGCCAGCTCATAGTTGGCGTATTCGCCCTTGAGCCCGGCCCGCAGTGCGCCGCCTTCGAAGATCGGCAGCGTGATCGCCGGACCGAAGGCGATGCTCTTGCTGGCGGCCGTGAAGGGATTGGCATCGACCAGACTGTCGAAACCGATCATGGCGCTCAGGTTGATGTCCGGATAGAAACGCGCCTTGGCGACATCGACACCACGGCTGGCGGCTTCCACCTGCCAGCGCGCGGCCACGATGTCAGGACGGCGGCCCAGCAGGTTCAGCGGCAGGTCGGCCGGCAGGCCCGGCGTGGCGAGGTTCTGCATGGCGGGCGGGGCCAGTTGCAGGCCGCGGTCCGGTCCCTTGCCGCTGAGCGCACCCAGTTGCTGGCGCAGCAGCACGATCTGGCCGGCATTCTGTTCCAGCTGGGCGCGCGCATCGGCACTGCTGGTGCGCGACTGGTTGCGTTCGATCTGGCTGTCCAGACCGGTCTTGACGCGGTCGGCGGTGATGGTCTCCAGATTGCTGCGCTGCTGTACCGTGCGCTGCAGGATGTCCTGCACCGCATATTGCGCCGCCAGCTGGCTGTAGACCGAGACGATCGAGGCCGTGAGTGCCAGGCGCGCTTCCTGCTCGCTGGCCTGGGCCGCCTTCTCGCTGGAGATGGCTTGCTCCAGGGCAGACTGGTTCTTGTTCCAGAGGTCAAGCTCATAGCCCACGTTCAGGCCAGCCTTTTTTTCGTTGTACCAGTTGCCACCGTAAGGCGGCGGGTAGATCGAGGTACTGGAAAACTGATTGCGGATGACCGAGGCTTCGGCGTTCACGGTCGGCAGCAGCGGTGCACCGCGCGACTCAGCCAGTGCGGCCGCTGCACCGATGCGGGCGCGCGCCTGTTGCAGGCCGGGATTGGCGGCGAGAGCGTCCTCGATCAATGCGGTGAGCTGGGCGTCACCGAACTGGCGCACCCAGTCGCTGCCCGGCCATTGCCCGTTGGGGGCACCGGGATTGGGATCGGAGAGGCTGCGCGCGGTACTGAAGTCGCGTGCCTGGGCCAGCTGCTTGTCGCTGCCGATGCCATCGAAGCTGGCACAGCCCGCCAGGCCGATGGCCCCGATCAGCGCCGCCAGCACGGCGCAGGCTGCCTTCGCCCGCGGCCGGGTGGCGGGCGAGATGATGCGTTGCATAGAATTCTCCACGAAGAATGTTTGGCGATACGAGTTGTTTTTCGAGTTTTGCGATACGCGCCGCGACGTCCAGACGGCCTTCAGTCGCGAAGACTCGCAGGACCGGGCCGATGGGGCAGGCAGCGCTTGCCTGGATTTACGAGTACCATGACGGGGTCGGGCGAGTAAAAACTCATTTTTCGTATTATACTTCGATATACGAACAATCACTCACGTTGCGAATTCGCGTCGGGGGCGGGCGAATTCCTCACCAAAGCTGCCAATGAAACTGCAACCCAGAAAAGAACCACGCCAGGCACGTTCCCGGGCGATGGTCGATACCATCCTTGATGCCATGTCGCGCGTGCTCGTCGAGCGTGGCTATGCCAAGACCAATACCAATCTCGTGGCCGAATCGGCCGGCATCAGCGTCGGTTCGCTGTACCAGTATTTCCCCAACAAGGATGCGCTGATCTTCGCGCTGCGCGAGCGGCACAGCACGCGCATGCTCACGCTGTTCGAAGACGTGGTGGCGCACATCGATGCCTCCGGGACGCTCTCGGGCGACTTCGAGAAACTGATCAACGCACTGGTGGCGGCACACCTGCTGGAGCCGGAACTCAATCGCATTCTCGAAGAGGAATTTCCGGCCTTCAACCTGCCGGTCTCGCAGGAAATCCGCCAGGGCTTCTTCGACTCCATCCGCCGGGTGCTGGAAAAGCACCGCGCCACCATCACGCCCCCCGATCTGGATGTGGCGACCTTCGTGGTCCAGCGCATGCTGAAGGCGCTCATCAAGGCGGTGGTGCTGACCGGTTATGGCGGTGTCTCGCCGGCCAGTGTGCGTACCGAGATCCTGCCTGCCGTGATCGGCTATCTGACCGCTCCGCGCAGTCAGTAGAGCGACATCAAATGATCTGGTTGCTGAGGGGCATCCAGTATTGAAATTCACGGGCATAATTGTCAGAGTGAAGATTAAAACGGCGAATCGAGGCGGCCACCGAGGGAGGGAAGGCCGCTTATCCTGAAATATTGCACGGCAGCAAGTCAGAAACTCCCCGATATCCATCTCTCAGGGTTTCCGTATAGTGAGGGATGGATGGCAGGATGCGCTGTTGCCACGGTCGCCGCCGGTCATCTTCATTGCCCTTATTTTTCAATGACAGCGATATGCAGAAAAAGAACATGCGCCGCGCCCCCCTCCTGGCTCTCTTCCTGTTGTGGGCAGGAACGTGGGCCCTGAGCGCTCAGGCCGCCGTCTCTGTGCAGGTGCTCGACAGCGCCGGCCAGCCCGTGCCCAATGCCGTGGTCTATGCCGAACCGGCGGGTGGCGGAGGAGCCATCAAGGCGGCGCGCCAGGTCGAGATCGAGCAGAAGAACAAGACCTTCATTCCCTTGGTGACGGTGGTGCAGACCGGGACAGCGATCCTGTTCCCCAACCATGACAATGTCCGGCACCATGTCTATTCGTTTTCCCCGGCCAAGACCTTCGAACTGAAGCTGTATTCGGGCGTGCCGGGCAGTCCGGTAGTGTTCGACAAGGCCGGTACCGTGGTATTGGGTTGCAACATCCACGATGAAATGGTGGCCTACGTGCAGGTGGTCAACACTCCGCATTTCGGCGTGAGCGAACGTAACGGCGTGGTGAAGCTGGACGGCATCGCCAATGGCCGCTACACGCTCAAGGCCTGGTATTTCACCATGGGACCGAACCAGGCCGCCGTAGAGCAGCCGCTGGAAGTACAGGGAGACGGCCGGGCCGTCATCAAACTCAACGTCAAGGCGGTGCCGCTCTGAAGCGGCGGCATCACGCCAATCTGAACAACAGGAATCGGGGCCGGGGTGCGTCTTTACCGTCTGGAAAGCAAGATCGTCGCGCTGTTCATCATCCTCATCGTGGTGGTGCAACTGGCCGGCTTCGTGGCGATCCGAACCGCCATTGATCGCAATGCGCGCAGCGCCATCAGCGAGGAGCTGATCATTGGCGAGCGCGTCTTCACGCGCCTGCTGGACCAGAATGCCCAGAAGCTGACCCAGGGGGCACGTCTGCTGGCCTCCGATTTCGGCTTCCGCCAGGCCATCGGCACCGATGACCGCGACACCATCGCCTCGGTACTGGCCAACCACGGGGCGCGCATCGGTGCCACCATGGGCATGCTGGTCGGCACCGATGGCCTCATCCACGCGTCCACCCTCGAATATCCCGATACCGACCTGCAGCGCAGCAGCCTGGAACTGGTCCGCAAGGCCGGCAACGGCAATGGTGCGGCCGAGAGTGCCGTGGTCGGCGACAACCTGTTCCAGATCGTGGCGGTGCCGATCAAGGCTCCGGTCACCATCGCCTGGGTGGTGATGGGCTTCCCCGTGGACCGCGACCTGGTCAATGACATGCGTGCGCTGTCTCAATTGCAGGTCTCCATCCTGGTGCGCCAGCGTGGCAGCGCGGGCTGGACGGCCGATGTATCGACCCTGCCCAAGGCAGAAGCGCAAATGATGGCCAAGGAGGCCAGCAGCCCGCAGATGGGCCAGGCGGGTGCCACTGACCTGCAGATCGATGGCAACCAGTATCGTGCCCGCGTGCTGCCGCTGGCGCGCGCCAGCAATGGCCAGGAAGCGGTGGCCGTATTGCAGCGCTCGGTAAGCGAGGCGGTGGCCCCATACCAGCGCCTGCAACTGATCTTGCTCAGCATCACCGTGCTGGGCGTGCTCGGTGCGGCGGTCGCCAGCGCCGTGATGGCGCGCCGCATCACCAGCCCCCTGCGTGACCTGGCCACTGTGGCCAAGCGGCTTGGGGAGGGCGATTACAGCGAAGGGCTCTACATTCGCCGGCAGGATGAAATCGGCCGTCTGGGTGCGGCCTTCGAAACCATGCGCTCGGAAATCGCCAGCCGTGAACTCAAGATCAGCCGGCTGGCGTATCAGGACCAATTGACCGGCCTGCCCAACCGGGTGCAATTCGGCGACCTGCTGCGCGAAGCGATCGGCCAGGCGCAGGCGCTGCCGGGAGGCAGCTGCCACATCCTCATGATGGACCTGGACCGCTTCCAGCAGGTCAACGATGTGCTCGGCCACAGCTTCGGGGACGACCTGCTGCGCCAGGTGGCGGCACGCCTGGCCGCGCAGCTGCTGTATCCGGGGGCCAAGGTGGCGCGCCTGGGCGGAGATGAATTTGCCATCCTGCTGCCGGGCGTCGATCTCGATGGCGCGCTGGATCAGGCGGCACACATCCTGCGTGCGCTCGAACAGCCCTTGTCGCTGCAGGAACAGACCGTGGACCTGGGGGCGGGCATCGGCGTGGCCGGCTATCCGGCCCACGGTGACAGCAGCGAAGTGCTGCTCAGCCGGGCCGAGGTCGCCATGTACACCGCCAAACGCAAGGGCAATGGCGTGACGATCTACGATCCGGCCATCGACCAGAGCAGCCAGGAAAGCCTGTCGCTGCTGTCCGAACTGCGCCGTGCGCTGGAACGCGACGAATTCATGCTCTATCTCCAACCCAAGCTGGACCTGGCCACGGGTGCCGTGGTCGGCGGCGAAGCGCTGGTGCGCTGGGTGCATCCGGAGAAGGGCTTCATCGGGCCGGACAATTTCATTCCGTTTGCCGAGACCACCGGTTTCATCCGCATGCTGACCATCTGGATGATGGAAAAGGTGGCGGGGCTGTCGGCCCGGTTGCAGGCGCAGGGGCTGCGCCTGAAGTTCTCGGTCAACCTCTCCACGCGCGACTTGCTGGACCAGGAATTGCCGACCGCCTTCGGGGCCATCCTCGAACGCCATCGCCTCACGCCCGCCGCGCTCTGCCTGGAAATCACCGAGAGCGCCATCATGGATGATCCGGCGCGCGCCCAGAGCACGCTGGACCGCCTGGCCGCCATGGGCTTTGCCCTCAGCATCGATGACTTCGGTACCGGCTATTCCTCGCTGGCCTACCTCAAGCGCTTGCCGGTGGATGAACTGAAGATCGACAAGTCCTTCGTCATGAAGATGGCGCAGGATCAGGATGACGCCAAGATCGTGCGCTCCACCGTGGACCTGGGCCACAACCTGGGCTTGCGGGTGGTGGCTGAAGGGGTGGAAAGCGAAGAGGTCTGGTTCCTGCTGCGACAGATGGGCTGCGACCAGGGACAAGGGTATTTCATGGGCAAGCCGATGCCGGTGGAGCGCTTCCTGGAGTGGCTGCAGCAATGGCGGGCGCCGGAGATGCTGGATCAGTCGGAAAACGTCGCGATATGAAGGATGGCGCGAGGGGTCGCGCCAGCAAAGAATCACCAAGAGGGGGGCAGGGGACAGCATGAAGAAAATCACCAAAAGTGGCGCGTTCGCGCTGCTGGCGACACTGTCTGCGCCGGCGTTGGCGCAGCTCAGCGATGCTGACCGCGAGGCGTGGATGCAGGCCCAGCAGCGCAAGGCCGCTCAGGCCATGCGCGCCGCGCCGGGCCCCGTCAGTTCCGGCGCGGCAGCCACTGCCCCCGAACCCGCTGCCGATCAGGACAAGACACGCTGGATGCCCGACCTCGGCAAGCTCACCGCCACCGGCGGCGTGATCCAGGTCGAGGGGGCCGGCGGCGGTGGTCTGACGCCCTGGGCGCTCATCACCGGCTATGGCACGCGCGACAGCTATGGTGCCAACGCCCATTACACCTATCTGTCGACCCAGGACTACACGCTCAAATCCTACGGCGTGGCCGTGGGGATACTGGACCGGTTGGAACTGTCGCTGGCCAAGCAGGAGTTCTACGGCAGCCTGGCCCCGTTGGCCGATCTCAAGATCACGCAGGACATCGTGGGCATCAAGCTCAAGCTGGCCGGTGACGCCGTCTATGATCAGGACCGCTGGCTGCCGCAGATCGCCGTCGGTGCCATGTTCAAGCACAACAACGGCATCGGCGGGCTGGGCACGGTCACCAGCGTCAGGCAGCTTGGCGCGGCCAGCGATGCCGGCATCGACTATTACCTCTCGGCCACCAAGCTGCTGCTGGAGCAGAGCCTGCTGCTCAACGGCACGCTGCGGCTGACCAAGGCCAACCAGATGGGGCTGCTCGGTTTCGGCGGCGATCTCAACGACCGCTACCAGGCCATGGGCGAGTTCTCGGCGGCCTACATGATCAACCGCAAGCTGGCGCTCGGCGTGGAATACCGCATGAAGCCGCGCAACCTGGCGGCCGACCATGAGAAGGATTATTACGATGCCTTCCTGGCCTGGTTCCCCAGCAAGAACCTGTCGATGACCCTGGCCTACGTGGCGCTGGGCGACATTACCGTCTACAACCCCAAGCGGCAACGCGGCGTCTATCTGTCGCTGCAGGCCGGTTTCTGAGCGCACGGGAGCCGCGATGAACAAGTTCAGAATGCAGCAAGCCGCGCTCGGACTGACCCTGGCCTGGGCCCTCGGCCTGGCGCAGGCCCAGACCCGGACTCCGGCCACGCCCGATGACAGCCTGTTTCGCGCACTGGGCGGCTTGCCCGTGATCGAGCGGGTGGTGCAGGATTTCATGGACAACATGCTGGCGGATGCCCGCATCCGCCATACCTTCGACAATTCCAACGTCAAGCGCGTCAGGGAAAAGCTGGTGGAGCAGTTCTGCCAGCTCAGCGGCGGTGGTTGCATCTACACCGGCGATCCCATGCGCGAAGTGCACCAGGGTCTCAAACTGAGCAATGCCGACTTCAATGCCCTGGTGGAAGATCTGCAATTGGCCATGGACAAGAATGGCATCCCCTCCCGCACCCAGAACCGCCTGCTGGCGCTGCTGGCACCCATGCAGCGCGAGACGGTCAGCCGATAGCAAAAAAATATTTTGTGGCGGCGGGAATAAAGCAGGGCCGCCTTCCGTATACGTCGGCATGGGTATGGCACATCGCGCAACCCGACCACGAAAAGGAAACATCATGAGACTGCTCGCAACTTCCCTGCTGGCGCTGGCCTGCGCCTCGGTTTCTTTCACCGCCTCGGCCCAGAGCGCCGGTGTCAAGACCATGGACGGCATCCTGGTCGACGCCAGCGGCATGACCGTCTACACCTTCGACAAGGACACCGCCAACAGCGGCAAGAGCGTCTGCAACGGCCCCTGTGCCAAGCTGTGGCCGCCGGTTGCACCGATGGGCATGCCGGCCGCGCCGTATTCCACGGTGACGCGCGACGATGGCAGCGCCCAACTGGCCTACCAGGGCAAGCCGCTGTACCTGTACGAGGCCGACAAGAAGCCGGGTGACCGTACCGGCGACAACTTCAAGGACGTCTGGCACGTCGTCAAGCCCTGATCGTCCTTCAGACCCTCCGGCCCGCCATGTTCGGACGCACCGCCAGGCTGCAGCGCCAGCAACGGGAACGTCAGGCCGACGAGCAAGCCATGCTCGCCTGCCTGCCGCGCCTGCGGCGGTACGCCCGCGCGCTGACGGGCGGGCGCGACAGTGCTGACGATCTGGTGCAGGACACCCTGGAGCGCGCCTGGCAGAAGCTCGACAGCTGGCAACGCGGCAGCGACATGCGGCCCTGGCTGTTTGCCATCATGCACAACCTGCACGCCGACCAGCGCCGTCAGCCGACGCTGGTTACGGTGGACCTGGAGCAGGCGGCAGACGCTGCGGCCCCGGCGTCGCTGGCCGAACACGGCTTGGCACTGGATCTGGAAGCGGCCCTGCAACTGCTGCCGGCGGAGCAGCGGGAAGTCCTGCTGCTGGTAGTGCTGGAAGAGATGCGTTATGAAGAAGTCGCGGCCACGCTGGGTATTCCGACCGGGACCGTGATGTCCCGCCTGTCGCGCGCCCGCGAGCGTCTGCGGCAATGGATGGAGGGACCCGGCGGGCAGGGTGAAGCCGGTGCGACCCTGAAGGTGGTGAAATGAAGACCCCGGCATTCCCCGAAGAAGATTTGCACGCTTACACCGACGGCCAGCTGCCGGCGGCGCGTGCCAGCGAGATGGCCGCCTGGCTGGAGCAAGACCCGGCACACGCCGGAGATCTGCACCGCGTGCGCGCCTGGCGCGCCCAGAACCGCGCCTTGCATGCCCATTACGACCCGGTCCTCGAAGAGCCCCTGCCGCCGCGTCTGGCTGCAGCGGTGCTGGCCGGGGCGGGCGAACCGCACCGCCGCCGCGATGAGGCTGGCGAGGGGGCGGCCAATGGACCGTTCTGGTGGCGTTATGCGGCCATGCTGTTGCTCACGCTGGCGGGGGCTGCGGGCGGCTGGCTGGCGCATGACCTGACCGGCGGCGGCCGCGCCCGCACGCTGGCATCCGCGCCCGTGATGCTGGCACGTCAGGCCGCGGTGGCCCATACCGTCTTCAGTGCCGACTTGCGGCGGCCGGTGGAAGTCGGGGCCGACCAGGAACAGGCCCTGGTGACCTGGCTGTCGCGCCGGCTGGGCGTGAACGTGCGCGCCCCCAAGCTGGCACCGCTGGGGTACGACCTGATCGGTGGCCGGCTGCTGCCGGGGCAGAGCGGTCCGGTGGCGCAGTTCATGTATCAGGATGCGGCCGGACAGCGGCTGACCCTGTATGTCTCACACGACCAGGTGCAGAACAGCGAGACCGGCTTCCGCTTCGCTCAGGAAGGCAAGGTCAACGTCTTCTACTGGATCGATGGCCAGTTCGGTTATGCGCTGTCGGGCGGCGTTGCACGCGCTGAACTGTCGCGCATTGCCAGTTCGGTCTACGAGCAACTGGTGCCATTGCCGCCCGCGCCGTCACGCTGAGCACCTTACGGCGGACCTTGTTCCGACTTGAGGTTTACACATGCAAAAGCGGGTAAGGATGGGGCAACTCCGGTCAAGACTATCTGCTTGCCTGCCGCTAACACATTTACCCATGTCGTAAAGCCTGATCAACCATGGTGGGGGGATGTGGAAACATGCGAGATCAGGCTGACGCCATGGTCCGGTTGCACTTCAGACAAGGAGTTTCATATGGAGCTAGCAACTATCGCCAGCGGTGCAGCAACGGCCTGGCTGGTCGACAAGGCGGCGCAGTCCGTCGGCATCGATCTGGGCAAGGTCGCCAAGGCGGCGGTGGATGATGTGGTAGGTGTCGCGACGACCGTGGCGCGCCTGCCGGCCAATGTCAACATTGGACGCATCATCAATACCATCGTCTAGGTGGCCAGGGCGTGCTGCCTTGGCGTCCGCTTGATCGCACCCTTCGGGGTGCGATTTTTTTTGTGCGGGCTTTGGGGGCTTTTCAGGCTACGGTCAAGGTCAGGCATCCGAGGGAGGCGGCGGCAGGCCGCACCTGGATCTCGATGTCGTAGCCCAGCCGTGTCAGACAGTCCATCAGCTTGCGCTCGGACAGGTTGCTGAAGTCGCCGCGCATCATGCCCGACACTTTTGGTTGTGGAATCCCCATGCGTTGCGCCGCCGCCTGTTGACTCAGTCCCAGTGCACGCATCGCCTTGCGGATTTCGATGACCAGACCAGTCTTGATGCGCAGCTTGTCGGCATCCGGCAGACCAAGATCGGCGAAGACATTGCCGCTGCTGCGGAGGATGTCGGTTCCCTCAACGATTGTTTTTTGCATGATGACGTAGCTCCTCGGCTCTGGCAGTAGCGATCTTGAGTCTGGTCCGGATGATTTCCATGTCCGGCTGGGGTGTGGCTATTCCGCTTTTGCTTTTCTTCTGAAAGCAGTGCAGTACGAACACGGCTTCTTCGAACTTCACGGTGTAGACAGCCCGGAAGGTGTCGCCAATATGGTCTTCCAGAATCTCCAGCAGGCCAGCACCGCTGAAACCCTTCAATATCTTGGTTTTTTCGTAGCGCTCGCCCATCTGCGCCAGCGACAATGCGAAGCCGAAACGCTGGCGGACTTCCGCTGGCAATGCCAGCAGATCCTTGTAGCTGCTCGCGATCCATTCGAGTGGTTTCTCATTGATAAACATCGTAGCAGGCTATACCTGTTCAGGTAAATAGCTGGCTGGCTGCGATTTTTAGTGGGAGGTTCTCGAACAACCTTGATACGAGTCGACGTTCGCGTGTGAGTATCTCGAAATTTTTCTTGATTGATGTAAAGAAACAGCGTCCAATGCCGTAACCAAGGCACCGGGCGACGCATCCTGTTTCCCGGTATCCCCCAAAAGGAGAGCACCATGGATGTCAATCAAATCGCATCACTGGCCACCAGCATGGCTGCGGCGAAGACTTCGGATTCGGTCAACGTACTGATGCTGAAGAAAGCGCTCGACAGCCAGGCTTCTGCCGCCGTGGGCCTGTTGCAGGCATTGCCGCCGTTGCCGGCCAACCCGAACATCGGGCGCAACGTCAATACCACTGCCTGAACACCGTCCTCTTGAAATCGCAGTCCTCGCCGGACTGCGATTTTTTTTGTGCGCATCGTCGGATCGCCGCCTCTGCCAATTCTTCGAAAGAACAATAGATTGTGCGTTTAATTAAATGCACAATCTATTATTCTTGATTTCGTGCGGATGACCAATATAATGGTTATATGTAAAAAGAACCATTTAATTGGATCTTCTGATGACCAATCTGCAAGACATCGGCCGCCGCATCCGCACCGCGCGTAAAGCACGGGGGATGACGGCCGTCGCGCTGGCCGCGCTGGCCGGAATGCACCGCAACACCTTGCTGGCGCTGGAAACCGGGCGCGGCAACATCGAACTGGTCAAGCTGCTGGCCCTGTGCGAGGAGCTGGAGCTGGACCTGCTGCTGTTGCCGCGCCAAGCAGCGCCGCTGCGCGCCGCCGAGGCGCAAGGCGCTGGCAGCCAGACCGAACTGGGGGCGCGGCTGCAAGCGCTCATGGGCGAAGGAGGCGGGGCATGAGCATGCTGCGTTCCCTGCGCATCCGCCTCGGGCAGACCGAGGTTGGTTCCTTGTTCTCCCTGGATGACGGGCGCTGCTATTTCCGTTTCGATGACGCCTATGCCTTGCAGGGGGACGATCGTCCCGTCCTCTCGCAGCTTTATCTGGCCTCCACCGAAGAGCGTACCCGTGCCCAGTTGCTCGATCCCACGCTGGCGGCCAACCGGGGGGATGGCCGTGGCGGATTGCCTCCCTTCTTCCAGAATCTCCTGCCCGAAGGGCAGTTGCGCAAACACCTGATCCAGCGCGCCGGTCTCGCTCCCGACGATGAATTTGGCCTGCTGGCCTACTGCGGACGCGATCTGCCCGGCGATGTTTCGGCGCTGGCCGAAGAACTGGATGAACGCGGTCTCGGCCGCCTGCTGGGGCAGGGTCATGACAGCTACGAGATGAGTTCCGGCCAGTTGCCGGTACCCGGCGGGGAATCGCTCTCCGGCGTGCAGCCCAAGCTGGCGCTGGTGCGGGAGAGCGGGGGGCGCTACGTCATGCGTTCCAAAGATAGCCAGGGCAGCCATTTCATCGCCAAGCTGCCGGCTACCGACTATCCCAACATGCCGCAGGTGGAGTTTGCTTCGCTGACCCTGGCCGCTGCCGCTGGCGTGCAGACTTGCCGGTTCAGCCTGGAGCCGCTGTCAGCCATCGGCGATCACCTGCCGTTCGGTCTGCGCAACGACGCCAGCCGTTTCCTGCTGGTGCAACGCTTCGACCGCGATGCACCCACGCCGACCGGACGCTTGCACATGGAAGATTTCGCCCAGGTCACCGGTACCGCGCCGGCGGCCAAGTATGTCGGTACCTATGCGGCCATCGGCGTGGTGCTGCTCGAACGCAGTACGCGCGGGGCCGAGGATGTCTACGAGTTGCTGCGGCGGATCAAGGTCAACGAGCTGCTCGGCAATTTCGATGCGCACCTGAAGAATTTCAGCCTGCTGTATCACACGCCCCAGCAGGCCGCGCTCTCGCCAGCTTATGACATCGTGGCCTATGCCGCTTACGTGGGCGGTGATGGCCATGCGCTGGCCTTCGTACCGGGACAGAAGGGCAAGCAATTGCTCACGCCCGCCATCCTGCGCCAGCTCGCCAACCTTTGGCGTCTGCCGGAGCCACGATTGCAGGCGGTGCTGGTGGAGACGGTCGAGCGCGCCATGACGCAATGGCCGTCCCTGATCGAAAGCCTCCCCTTTACCGACGCCCAGCGCGGCAAGCTGCTGGCGCATCTGGAGGCCAATGCCAGCGTGGCCGCCTGGCGCCGCCGCGCCGCGCGCAGGAAGCCTGCCAGCGCGGAGGGCGCATGAGGCCCACGCCCACCCTGCCCATGCGCGAAGGCCTGTCGCCCAGCTACCTGTGGCTGCAACCGGGGCCCTGGCGCGACATGCTGTCCTTCCTGGCCGAGCGCTTTACGGCCGTCCCCGAATCGATCTGGCGCGAGCGCCTGCTGCGGGGAGAGGTGCGCAACCAGCACGGTGAAGCATTGCGCCCGGAGTCGCCCTATCGCAGCGGCGATTGCATTTTCTACTACCGCGAATTACCCGAGGGTGAAGCGCGCATTCCGGTGGAAGAGAAGATTCTGCATCTGGACGACCATTTGTTGGTAGCCGACAAACCGCACTTCCTGCCGGTGATCCCGACCGGCCGCTTCGTGCAGGAGACCCTGCTGGTGCGGCTCAAGAAAACCACCGGCCTGCAGGACCTGGTCCCCATCCACCGCCTGGACCGGGAGACGGCCGGGGTGATCGTCTTTTCGCATCAGCCGGCCAGCCGGGGCAAGTATCAGTCCATGTTCCAGCAACGGTCCATGTTCAAGGTATATGAAGCGATTGCCCCGCTGCGGCCGGATCTGGCGTTGCCACGGGTGCACCGCAGCCGGGTGGAAGAGATCCCTGAACAGTTCTTCAAGATGCATGAGGCCGAAGGTACGCCCAATTCGGAAACCCACATTTCCCTGCTGGAGCAGCGGGGAGAATTCGGCCTCTACCAGCTGGAACCGGTCACCGGACGGCGTCACCAGTTGCGGGTACACATGGCCTCGCTGGGCATTCCCATCCTCAACGATCTGTTCTATCCGCACGCCGTGCCCGTGGGTGTGGCCGATGATCTGGACAAGCCCCTCAAACTGCTGGCCCGTTCGCTCTTCTTCATCGATCCGCTCGATGGCCGCGAGCGGCATTTCGTCAGCCAGCGCAGCCTGTAGCCGATGCGGTAACGCCGATCAGGCGGCCGACTTGAGCTGATGCAGGGATGCCACCAGATCAGCAAAGCGCTGTCCCTGGATCATGATGTGCTGGCGCAGCACCTCCACGGTGCGTTCCGGGTCGCCGGCGATGATGGCGTCCACCACGGCCTGGTGTTCGTCATAGGACATTTTGAGGCGATCCCGCACCCGCAACTGCAGGCGGCGATACGGCCGCAGGCGGCGGTGCAGGGCGCGCGCCTGCTCGGCCAGGAAGCCATTGTGGCTGCCGGCGTAGATGTGGTCGTGGAAGGCCTCGTTCAGGTAAAAATAGGCATCCGGATCGCTGGCATCGCGCGCCGCCTGGCAGGCCTGGTGCGCCGCCAGCAGCTCCGCATGCTCGGCCGGCGTCATGCGGCGCGCGGCCAGGCGGCCGCACATGGCTTCGAATTCGGCCATCACTTCAAACATCTCGATCAATTGCTGCGGGCCGATCTCGGCCACGATGGCACCCCGGCGCGGCCGCATCTCGACGATGCCCATCGAGGCCAGCTGGATCAGCGCTTCACGGATGGGCGTGCGCGAAACCCCGAATTCCTCGGCCAGCGAGGTTTCATCCAGATGCTGGCCCGGCGCCAGCTTGCCGACGGCGATCAGCTCTTCAATTGATTCGCGGAGGGTTTCAGAACGGGTCTTTGGCGTGTCCATGGTGTGTTGCCTCTAAAACAAGCATTGTAAAGGGAAGGGCTTCCACGGGATTAATGCTTGACAATGTATGCGTTTCGCCTGAAATTGTATACACGATGAGAGCATAAAAACACAGTAGTTCCATCAATTCCTGGAGGAGATACCAGCATGACCGCATTCACCCGTCGCCATTTCCTTGGCACCCTAGCCGCTGCACCGCTTGCCGCCGCCATGCCCGCCGCCTGGGCGCAAACGGGCAGCCTGAAGATTTCTCACCAGTTTCCCGGTGGCACCCTGACAGAAGGCGACTTCCGAGACCGCCTGGTGCGCATGTTCGCCCAGCAGGTGAACGAAAAGACCAAAGGCGCCTTGAAGTTCGAGATCTATCCCGGCTCGTCCCTGATGAAGACCAACGCCCAGTTCTCCGCCCTGCGCAAGGGTGCGCTGGACATGTCGCTGGTGCCGCTGAACTATGCCGGCGGCGAAGTCCCGGAAACCAACATCGGCCTCATGCCCGGCCTGGTGACCTCCTACCAGCAGGGCGCCGCCTGGAAGAATGCCGAAGTAGGCAAGGAACTGGCCCGCATCCTGGGCGAGAAGGGCGTAGTCATCGTCAGCTGGATCTGGCAGGCCGGCGGCGTGGCCTCGCGCGGCAAGCCCATCGTAGATCCGGCCGATGCCAAGGGCATGAAGGTGCGCGGCGGTTCACGCGAGATGGACCTGATCCTGAAGGAAGCGGGCGCCGCCGTGGTGACCTTGCCGTCCAATGAAATCTACGCCGCCATGCAGACCGGCGCGATGGATGCGGCGATGACTTCGTCGACTTCCTTCATGTCCTTCCGCCTGGAGGAGGTGGCCAAGTCCCTCACGACCGGGCGCGACAAGGCTTACTGGTACATGTTCGAGCCGCTGATGATGTCCAAGGCCGTCTTCGAACGCCTGCCCAAGGACCAGCAGGCCGTCATCATGTCCGTCGGTGCAGACATGGAACAGTTCGCCACCAAGGCTGCCCAGGCCGACGACATCGCCGTGGCCCAGGTCTACCAGAAGGCCGGTGCCAAGGTGGTTGACCTCAACGCCGAGGTCGTCAAGAAGTGGCAGGACATCGCCCGCAATACCGCCTGGAAGGACTTCGCGGCCCGCAATGCCAACTGCGCCAAGCTGCTGGCCCTGGCGGAGAAGACCGTATGAGCCACGGCTTCGAGATGCCCGGCGCGGCGGCCACGCGCCCGGCCGTGCCGGCAAGCGCCCCGGTGGCCTGGCTGGCGGCCTTCCTGCAGGGCTACCACCGCGTGGCCGTGTTCCTGGGGATGATTGCGCTGCTGGTGACCTCTTGCATCCTCACCTATTCGGTGGTGGTGCGTTACTTCTTCCATCAGCCGACCGACTGGCAGGATGAAGCCTCGGTCTTCATGCTGGTTGGCGTGATCTTCCTGTGCTCGGCTTATGTGCAGTCGCTGCGCGGGCACATCGGCATCGAGGCGCTGGCCGGCTTGCTCTCGCCGCTGGCCAACAAGGTGCGCATGTTCATCGTGGATGCGGTGTCCTTCCTGTTCTGCGCTTTCTTCACCTGGAAGTCGTGGACGCTGTTCCATGAAGCCTGGGTGGAGGGGCAGACCACGTCGTCCACCTTTGCGCCGCCGCTGTGGATTCCCTATTCGCTGATGGCGTTGGGCATGAGCATGCTGACGCTGCAATTGCTGGTGCAGGTGCTCACGCGCATCACCGGCACCGTGCCTGCTGCAACGTCCGGAGGTGCGCAATGAGTCCGCTGACCCTGGGTGTGCTCTATGGCGTGGTCACCATCCTGGTGATGTGTTCGGGCATGCCGATCGCCTTTGCGCTGGGCGTGGTGGCGACCGGTTTCATGTATTTCTTCATGCCGGAATCGTCGCTGGATACCATCACGCAAAACGTTTACGAAGAAATTGCTTCCATCACGCTGCTGTCGATTCCGCTCTTCATCCTGAAGGGGGCGGCCATCGGCAAATCTCCTGCAGGCAAGGACTTGTATTCGGCCATCCACGCCTGGTTGAACAAGGTGCCGGGTGGGTTGGGCATCGCCAATGTGTTTGCCTGCGCGCTGTTTGCCGCCATGGCCGGTTCGTCGCCGGCGACCTGTTCGGCCATCGGTTCGGCGGGCATTCCCGAGATGCGCCGTCGCGGCTATTCACCGGGGTTTGCCGCGGGCATCATCGCCGCCGGTGGCACGCTGGGCATCCTGCTGCCGCCGTCCATCACCATGATCCTGTATGCCGTGGCCGCCGAGCAGTCGCTGGGACGCCTGTTCCTGGCCGGTATCGGGCCGGGCGTGCTGCTGGTGATCCTGTTTGCGGGTTATGCGGTCTTCCGGGCGCGCAAGGAATACAAGCTGGCGCATGCCGTCTACACCGCCGGTGGGGCCAAGTCGGCCTACCTGGATGACGAGCATTTCACGCTGGCCCAGAAAGTGGAAATGCTGCCGCGCGTGCTGCCTTTCCTGATCTTGCTGATCGGGGTGATGGTGGCGCTCTATGGCGGCCTGGCTACGCCCTCCGAAACCGCAGGCCTGGGTGCGCTGCTGGCGCTGGTGCTGATCGCGGTGGTCTATCGCATCTACAAGCCCAAAGAGATCGCGCCCTTCCTCAGTTCCACCATCAAGGAATCGGGGATGCTGCTGCTCATCATCGGCATGTCGCTGCTGTATTCCTACGTGATGAGCTACCTGCACATCAGCCAGTCGGCAGCGCAATGGGTGGTCGATCTGCATCTGTCGAAGTGGCTGCTGCTGGCCGTGATCCTGGGCATGGTGATCGTGCTGGGCTTCTTCCTGCCGCCGGTGTCGATCATCCTCATGACCGCGCCCATCATCCTGCCGCCGCTGAAGGCCGCCGGTTTCGACCTGATCTGGTTCGGCATCGTCATGACGGTGGTGATGGAGATGGGCCTGATTCACCCGCCGGTGGGGCTGAATCTGTTCGTGATCAAGAACATCGCACCCGATATCGCGCTGGGCGATGTCATCAAGGGTACGATTCCTTTCCTGGCGCTGATGTTTCTCGCGGTCCTGCTCTTGTGCATGTTCCCGGGCATCGCGACCGTATTGCCTGATCTGTTGATGGGAGCCAAGTAAATGAGTAGCAGTGAACGCGTGTGGAATGCGCGCCAGAAGAACCGTGAACAGCGGCTGGCGCGCGCCACCGCCGCATTGGGCAGCCAGTTGCAGGGCAAGATCGCGCCTGCGGACAAACTGGCGGAGCTGCTCTATGCGGTGCTGGAAAACGGCGACCGGGTCTGTGTCGAGGGCAACAACCAGAAACAGGCCGATTTCCTGGCCAAGGGCCTGGCGGCACTCGATCCGGCGCGGGTCAACGGCTTGCACATGCTGTTTTCGGTGCTGGCCTTGCCGGAACATCTGGACGTGTTCGAGAAGGGCATCGCCGACCGGCTCGATTTTTCCTTCTCCGGTCCGCAGGCCGGCCGCCTGGCCAAGCTGGCCTCGGCCGGCAAGCTCAACATCGGTGCCATCCATACTTACCTGGAGCTGTTTGGCCGCTACTTCGTCGACCTGACGCCGCGCGTGGCGCTGGTGGCGGCGCAGGCGGCCGACCGCCATGGCAATCTCTATACCGGGCCCAATACGGAAGATACGCCCGCCATTGCCGAAGCGACCGCCTTCTCCAGCGGCATCGTCATTGCGCAGGTGAACGAAATCGTCGATGAGCTGCCGCGCGTGGACATCCCGGCCGACTGGGTCAGCTTTGCCATCAAGGCCCCCACGCCGCATTACATCGAACCGCTCTTCACGCGCGACCCGGCGCAGATTTCCGAGATCCAGGTGCTCATGGCGATGATGGCCATCAAGGGCATCTATGCCGAATACGGCGTGCAGCGCTTGAATCACGGCATCGGTTTCGATACCGCCGCCATTGAGCTGATCCTGCCCACCTATGCCGAATCGCTGGGCCTGCGCGGCAAGATCTGCAAGCACTGGGCGCTCAATCCGCACCCGGCACTCATTCCCGCCATCGAGGCCGGGTTTGTGGAATCCGTGCACTCCTTCGGCTCCGAGCTGGGCATGGAAGATTACATTCGCGCGCGGCCGGATGTCTTCTTCGTCGGACCCGATGGCTCCATGCGCAGCAACCGCGCCTTCTCGCAGACGGCCGGCCACTATGGCTGTGACATGTTCATCGGTTCCACCTTGCAGATCGACTTGCAGGGCAATTCCTCCACGGCCACGCTGGGCCGCATCGCCGGGTTTGGCGGTGCCCCCAACATGGGGGCGGATGCGCGCGGACGCCGCCATGCCAGCGAAGCCTGGCTCAAGGCCGGCCAGCAGGCGCGCGCCGGACGCAATACCATTCCGCGCGGGCAGAAGCTGGTGGTGCAGACGGTGGAGACCTTCCGCGAGCACATGCAGCCGGCCTTCGTCGAGAAGCTGGACGCGTGGCAGCTGGGCGAGCAGGCCAAGATGCCGATTCCGCCCGTGATGATCTATGGCGACGACGTCACCCACATCCTCACCGAAGAGGGCATCGCCAACCTGCTGCTGTGCCGTACCGAAGAGGAGCGCGAGCAGGCCATCCGTGGCGTCGCCGGTTATACGGCGGTCGGCATGGGTCGCGACAAGCGCATGGTGGAAAACCTGCGCGACCGTGGCATCATCCGCCGCGCCGAAGACCTGGGCATCGACAAGCGCATGGCCACCCGCGACCTGCTGGCGGCCAAGAACATGAAGGACCTGGTGCGGGCCTCCGGCGGGCTGTACAACCCGCCCAAGCGCTTCCGCAACTGGTGATTTTCCCGCAATGAAAGCGACACTATGGAAACTTTGACTTTTCGCTTCGAGCACGGCCAGCGTCGCCTCAAGGCCACGCCTGAACTGGTCGGCGTGGTCAGCTCGGGCAACCTGGAAGTACTGATCGAGAATGCGGCGCTCAACGGTGCCTGCGCCATCGAAGTCAAGACCGCCGCGCGCGGCTTCGGCACCATCTGGGAAGCGGTGATGAGCGACTTCCAGCAACGCTGGCAACTGGCCGATACCCGCATCTCCATCAACGACATGGGGGCCACGCCGGCCGTGGTCAGCCTGCGTCTGGACCAGGCCGTGGAAGCCATGGTGGAGGAGGGCGCATGAGTGCGAGCTATCTGGAAGCCACGGCGCGCGAGCGCATCCTGGCGGTGCTCGACGCCGGCAGCTTCAAGGAACTGCTGCCGCCCGCGCAGCGCGTAGTCAGCCCCCATTTGGGTCAGCTCGATGCGCCGGTCTCCTTCGATGATGGCGTCATCATCGGCGAAGGCCTGCTGGGTGGAAGCGCCGTGATGGCCGCCGCGCAGGAAGGCGGATTCATGGGCGGGGCCGTGGGCGAGGTGCACGGTGCCAAACTGGTGGGGCTGCTCAAGCGCGCCATGGCCAGGCAGGCCGCAGGCGTGATCCTGCTGCTGGAAACCGGCGGCGTGCGCCTGCATGAAGCCAATGCCGGGCTCATCGCCGTCTCCGAAGTGATGCGTGCGGTGCTGGAGGCGCGTGCCGCCGGCATTCCCGTGATCGTGCTGGTCGGTGGCGCCAATGGCTGTTTCGGCGGCATGGGCATCGTGGCGCGCTGTGCCAATACCATCATCATGTCCGAGGAAGGGCGGCTGGCCATGTCCGGTCCGGAAGTGATCGAGACCGCCAATGGCGTCGAGGAATTCGATTCGCGCGACCGTGCCCTGGTCTGGCGTACCACCGGCGGCAAGCATCGCTACCTGATCGGCGATTGCCAGCAACTGGTGAGCGACGACATTGATGCCTTCCGCACGGCAGCCATCGCCGCGTTGTCCGCCGTCAGCGATGCGAAGCTCACGCTGGCCGGGCTGGAAGCCGAGCAGGAGATGCTGCGCCGTCGCATCGCCACTTTCGGCCATGCCGAGGACCCGATGGATATCTGGGCCGAGCTGGGCGTGGCCCGACCGGAAACGGTGCCGATGCTGGAAGCCGCTGCTTTCACCGCCATGGCCGAGCGCCTGCGCATCGTCTCCAAGGCCTGAGAGGAATTCATGAACCAGACTGTTACTCAACCCCAGGTCGACTGGCGCGCACTGGCGCAGGACTTGTTCCCGCAAGGCCACGCGATCACCGAGCAGGATCATTTTATCTCCGGCACGGCGCCGGTGGATGGCCGTACCGTCACCGTGGTCGGTACCACCGGGCATACGCCCATCGGCATCGAAATTGCGCTGGCCCAGGCCAGTGCGATCCTGCAGACGGTGCGTGAACATCCCGGCCGGCCCATCGTGATCCTGGTCGATACCCAGGGCCAGCGCCTGCGTCACCGCGATGAAATGCTGGGCATCAACAGCTACATGGCGCATCTGGGCAAATGCGTGGAACTGGCGCGCCGCCAGGGTCATCGCGTGGTCGGCCTGGTCTATGATCAGGCGCTGTCGGGCGGCTTCATCACCAGCGGCCTGATTGCCGATGCCTGCTATGCCTTGCCGGAGGCGACCATTCGCGTCATGGGCCTGCCCGCGATGGCACGCATTACCAAGGTGCCGGAAGAACGGCTGACCGAGCTGGCCAAGAGCAATCCGGTGTTTGCGCCCGGTCCTGAAAATTATTTGCGCATGGGCGGCGTTGCCGCGATCTGGAATGGCGATCTGGCCAAGGCGCTGGCCGATGCGCTGGCCCAGGATCGCAGTGGCGACACGCGTGCGGCCACGGGTCTCGAACGGGGCGGGCGCAAATGGGCGCAACGCGTCATCGATGCGGTCGCCAACGATACGCCCTTGAACGGATGAGCATGCCGTCCGCGTTCGCTCTGGCCGACTCGCGTCATCACCTGCTCTGGCTGAGCGAGGCGGGTTGGTCGCGCCTGCTGGCCGGTGGCAGTGATGCACGCCAGCAGGCCACGCTGCAGCACTGGCAGCGCATGCGCTGGCCGCTGATCGTGCGTCGCCGCGATGTGGAGGCCAAGGACGAAGAGATCTGTGCCGGTATCGCCTTGCCGCCCGATGCGCAGGGCAACAAGCCGCGCATCGCACTGCGGGTGAGGGCCACTGAGGTGGCGTCAAGCCGCGCACCTTTCCTGCTGCGCGACATCGTCGCTGCACGTCTGGCCGGTCTGCCAGCCGCGTGGCAGGCTGGGCTGGCGGAGTTGCAGGAGCACATGGAGCGCGCCGGTATTGCTCTCTCTGTATTCGGTTCTCTGGCCTGGCAGGCGGTGACGGCGCAAGTTTATCTGCGCAGCAGTTCCGACATCGACCTGCTGTTCCAGCCGCGCAGCCAGGCCCAGCTGGAAGCAGGCGTGAGGCTGCTGGCCTGGCAGGCGATGTTCCTGCCGCTGGATGGAGAAATCGTGTTTCCTGACGGGGCCGCCGTGTCGTGGAAGGAATGGCGACAGGTCGCGGTGCTGGGCAGCCATCCCGAAGGCCAGGTGCTGGTCAAGCGGCCAGCCAGCGTAGCGCTCGAACGCGTGGGCGCACTGCGCGCCAGCCTGCCGCAGGAGCAGACATGCGCCGCCTGATGCAGCATCCTGATACGCTGACCCCGCCGCTGCACCATACGCAGAAGCGCCGCGCCGCCCGCGAGAACCTGGCCTTCTGCCGCCAGCTTGCGCGCCTGGCAGTGCGCAGCCTGTACCAGGAGCTGGTGCTCTATCCCAAGCCGGGCCTGGTCTCGCGCGTGGACAATGGCAGTCACACCGACATGACGGCCGAGACCTTCCTGCGCAGTCTGTTTGCGCTGCGCCATTACTTTTTCCAGATCGCCGCCGCAGGCCTCGACGGCGCGTCTTTCCACGCCCTGCAGACGCTGGCGATTCGCGCCGAAGAGCGCATGCTGCGCGCCACCGACGGCATCAACACGCATCGCGGCGCGATCTTTGCGCTGGGGATGCTGTGCGCGGCCACGGGATATGCGCGGGGCCGTCACATGCCCCTGCAACCGGCCACTATCCGCGCCACCTTGCTGATCCAGTGGGGCGATGCACTGGCCCGCCATAGCGCGGCAGCGATGCCGTGCGGCCAGCACAGCCATGGCCAGCGCGTGGCCGCCGAGCATGCCGTGGGCGGGGCGCGAGAGGAGGGCGCGCTGGGCTTCCCGGCGGTGTTCGAGGTGGCCTTGCCGCAATTGCAGGCCACGCTGGCGGCTGGGCGCGATCTGTATCACGCCCGTATCGATGCGCTCTTTGCGCTGATGGCGCATCTCAGCGATACCAATGTCTACCATCGCGGCGGGGCCGAGGGCGCTGCCCTGGTTCGCAGTCGCAGTGCGGCCTTCCTGGCGGCGGGCGGTACTGCGCTTGCCGATTGGGAAGCGCGGGCGCAGGACTGCCATCGCGAGTTCGTCACCCGCCGCCTGTCGCCGGGGGGCGCGGCCGATCTGCTGGCGGCGGCTTGCCTGGTCCACGAGGTTCGCAACTTATGAGCCTGCGCCTGGCCATCCTGTGTCCGGGACAGGGCGCGCAGCATGCGGGCATGTTCGATCTGCTGCGCGATGATCCCGTGGCCAGCGCCTTCCTGAGGCAAAGCGATCTGTCGTCTCACCTGCAGGCAGCGGTAGAAACGGTACTCAACGATCCTGCCCAGCTTTATGCCAACCGCAATGCCCAACCCCTGATCGTCGCGGCGCAACTCGCCGCGTGGCAAGCGCTGCGGGAGCCGTTGGCCGCCCTCGCGGGCGCGCCTTCGGTGGTAGCGGGTTACAGCGTGGGAGAACTGGCCGCCTATGCGGTGGCCGGGGTCATCGATCCCGCTGAGACTGTCGCGCTGGCTGCACGACGCGCTGCAGCGATGACCGAGGCCGCCAGCGCGCAGCCTGAACAAGGCTTGATGTCCATCGGTGGAGTGACGTTGTCCGTCGCGCAGGAATGCCTGGCACGTCACGATGGCTATGTGGCCATCGTCACCGGTGAAGATACCCTCATCGCCGGTGGTGCCGGAACAGCCTTGCAAGCCGCTGCGGATGAGCTTGCGGCCGCTGGCGCGCGGACTTCTTCCTTGCCCGTCGGGCTGGCGTCGCACACTCCATTGATGCAGGCGGCTACGGGCGCATTTGCGGCAGAGCTTGCCGCACTCCAGCCGAGGTCCCCCGGCCCGGCCTTGTTGGCGGGTGTCACCGGCCAGGCGATTGCCGATGCAGCGCAGGCCCAGGCCCTGCTGGTGCGCCAGCTGGTGGAACCCATCCAGTGGGCCGGCTGCATGGATGCCATGGCTGAGCGTGGCGTGACGGTCGCGTTGGAACTGGGGCCTGGCGCCGCACTGTCGCGCATGCTGCGCGAGCGCCATCCGCAGATGGCCTGCCGTTCGCTGGCGGACTTCCGCAGCCTCTCGGGCGCGCTGGCATGGCTGCGTCGGCAAACTGACTGAATCGGCGCGCGGTACGCCCTCGGCTGGCTTCTGCGCCATGCGGGTGCTATCGTGAAATGAAGAATTCTTCCATTGTCCATGCTCCTGTCGGATCCGGCTGACAGCGCAACCCGCTTTGTGCAGTTCAGTCCATCGCGGCGGCGAACCAATGCCCGAACCCTCAGTCGCATCTTGAAGCAGTGCCCATGTTCAACCCGACCAGGAGGCCCCAAGATGAAAGTCGATGTGTACAAGCGCCCGGACGGCGACGGTTTGTTTTCCTACCTCGTCCTGCCCCACGAAAAGCCCATGCCGGAAGAGGTGACCAATACCGACTGGCAGCTCCACGAGCAAAACGTGGACTTTGAGCGCGACGGGAAGCGGCATTTCACGCTGGAACCGGAAGATGCCTTCATGCAGATCGGCGAGAAAGGCTACGCCATCACCCATCTGGACCAACGCAGCGGCGACGGCGCGGCCTGAGACCCCAGGCTATCGGCCCATCCGCAGAGGAGACCATCATGCCCACTGAACAAGTAGGCGATTACGAAGTGGAATACGCTGGCGTGCGCCTCATCGGCGGCGATGAATGGGTGGCCCAGGTGGCCATCTTCGGCCATTCCACCAATCCCATGCATCGCAACCCGGTGTTCCCGGTGCAGCGCGTGCTGCCCGACCAGACCTTCGCCGATGAAAAGGCGGCCGAGGAGGGCGCGCGCCAGGCTGCGCATGACCTGCTGGAGAAGCAGGCAGCGCGGCATTGACCGCCGTTTCCCACTAAAGAAGCCCGATCCGCCTGTTGGCGCATCGGGCTTCTTCGCATTGATTGGACGCTGATGGCATGGAATTCGCATGCTGACGGCAGCGGCTGATGAGTGGCAGGCTGCTCACTCTGCTGTTTCGCAATAGAATGGCGATGATTGCATTTTCCTTCACGTCTTCCTTTTCCTCGTCCGGCCAGGTCCCCCTCATGAAACCGCCTCTGCTCGTCCTGATTCACCTTTCCGAAGAAAGCACTGCCACCATCGCCGCCCACTACGACATCCTTTACGCGCCGGATCGCCAGCGCCGTGACGCGATGATCGCCGGCCCGGCCAAAAAGGTGGCGGTGGTGCTGACCAACGGCTCCACCGGCCTGACTGCCGACGAAATGCGCGCCTTGCCGCATCTGCAGCTGGTGTGTGCCCTGGGCGCCGGCTTTGAAAACATCGATGCCGCCCACGCCAAGGCGCATGGCATCGAGATCGCCACCGGTGCCGGTACCAACGAGGACTGCGTGGCCGACCATACGCTGGGCCTGCTGCTGGCCATCCTGCGCAACATCCCGGTGCTGGACCGCTACACCCGCGACGGCGGCTGGCGCGAGACCATCCCCCTGCAACCGCAGCTGGCGGGCAAGCGGGTAGGCATCGTCGGCATGGGCAATATCGGCAAGAAGATTGCCCGCCGCGCCGCTGCCTTCGATGCCGAGATCGCCTACTGCAACCGCAAGAAGCGTGATGACGTCGATTTCCACTACTTTCCGGACGTGGCCCAACTGGCCGGCTGGGCCGACTGCCTGATCGTGGCAGCGCCCGGCGGCGCCCAGACCCATCACCTCATCAATGCACGCGTTCTGGAAGAACTCGGTCCCAAGGGCTACCTTGTCAATATCGGCCGTGGCAGCATCGTCGATACCGAGGCCCTCGCCGCGGCCCTGTCGGCCGGCCGCCTGGCCGGTGCCGGGCTGGATGTCTACGAAGGCGAGCCCAAGCCGCCTGCGGCCCTGATCGGCCTGCCCAATGTGGTCCTGACCCCGCACATCGCCGGCTGGTCGCCGGAAGCCATCAGTGCTTCCGTGCGCCAGTTCCTGCGCAATTGCGAGGAGCATTTCGCGGCAGCCGAGCCGGTGGTGCGGGCCTGAGCGGGCGGCTGCGCGACAGCTGACGCGAGTTTTTTTGCCATAGCCGGGCTGGCTGGCCGATAATGTCGGCCGCGGCCGGGGTGCTTTCCTCCACGAGAGCGTCCCGGCCGGTCGCCTGCGCGCGCTCGGGGGAGCGTGCCGGCGCACGGCACCCCGGTGTCATTTCATTCCAAGATCAACCCATCGCCATCACACTACAGAGAGAGCCACGCACCATGGATCTGCCATCTCACCAACTCACCATGACGGTCCTGATGACCCCGGACATGGCCAACTTCGCCGGCAATGTACACGGGGGCACCATCCTCAAGCTGCTTGACCAGGTGGCCTATGCCTGCGGCAGCCGCTACGCCGGCCAGTACGTGGTGACCCTGTCGGTGGACCAGGTGATGTTCCGCCAGCCCATCCACGTGGGCGAGCTGGTGACCTTCCTGGCCAGCGTCAACCACACCGGCAAGTCGTCCATGGAAATCGGCATCAAGGTGGTGGCGGAGAACATCCGCACCCAGGAAACGCGCCACGTCAACAGCTGCTTCTTCACCATGGTGGCCGTGGACGACCAGCGCAAGCCGATCCCGGTGCCGCCGCTGCGACCCTTCTCGCAGGAAGAAAAGCGCCGCTTTGACGCCGCCGTGATCCGCAAGTCGCTGCGCCAGGAACTGGCGCGCCGCTACGAGGAAGTCAAGCCCGGCACGGACAAGGCCAACTGAGCTTTCCGGATCGCGCAATGAAAAAGGGGATGAGCCTGCGCTCATCCCCTTTTTTGATTCCGGCCGGACTGGCGCTCAGTCCAGATGCACCACCACCGAGCCAAGCACGCCCAGCTCGGCCAGCACAGTCTGTCCTGCCTGCACCGGCATGGGCACGATGGTGGAGCCGGTTGCAACCAGCTGTCCGGCCGCCAGTGTCAGGCCGTACTCGCGCAATTCATTGGCCAGCCAGGTCAGCGCCACGCGCGGATCGCCCAGCACCTGGGCACCACTGCCGGTGCGCCTTTCACCGCCTTCGATGGTGGCCGAGGTCGCCAGCGCGGCCAGGTCCAGGCTGCGCCAGTCGATGCTGGCCGGTGCGCCCAGCACGAACTGGTCGGCACAGCTGTTGTCGGCGATCAGCTGCGCTGCGCCCACTTCGCGGAACAGGTCATACCGGGTATCGGGGATCTCGATGGCCGGATGTACCGTGGCCACGGCCGCCATCACTTCTTCCTGCGTGTAAGGCGTATTGCGTGGCGCGAGCGTGCTGCCCATGCGGAAGGCCACTTCCACCTCGGCCACGCGCATCAGGTTGTCGCCCAGCGTGATGCGGGCACCGCTGCGGTGAATGCGCTCGGCCAGCAGGCGGCCGGCCAGTGGCGCATCGACCTTGAGCAATTGCTGTCCGCCTGGACCGGTGGCGGCGTTTTTCCAGCCGGCCAGCGGCGCGAAGCTGCGCGCTTCCAGGCGGCGCTGGATGTCATAGGCCTGACGCCGGTCCCCCGGCTGCAGATGCGCCGGCAATTGCGGGATGCGGCGGTTGTGCGCCCAGCAGTCCCACAGCAGGTCGGCGGCTTCCTGGCATTGTGAATCGGTCAGCACGGCGGTCTCCCCAAAATGAAGGCTTGTATTCAGACGCTCAAGGGGCCGAGTGCGCCGATGGCGATGGTCAGCAGGCCGAGGCACAGGTTGATGCCTACCAGCATGCGCACCTGGCGCAGGGCGCGCGAGGCGCGGTCCCAGTCTTGCTGGGCGGCCGCCAGCTTGAGGCGGCGGAAGGGGGCGAAGAAGATGTGGGCGAAGATCAGCATCATCACGATACCGATGCCGGTCATGGCGTGGACATAAGGCGGCAGCTTGGCAGCGCCAGCGCCCATCATGGCCATCATGTGCAGGCCGCTGCCCAGAACCAGCGCGATGGCGACCCAGACCCAGATGAAGAAATTGGCCAGCACGGCCGCCATCAGGCTCAGCCGCTGCTCCGGATGCAGCACGCCCAGCGCGGGGCGCAGGGCCATGTGGGCGAAGAACATGCCGCCGACCCAGATCGTCAGGCCCAGCAGATGGAAGAATTTGGCAAACAGCATGGCGCTCCCGTCAGAAAAGTTCATATGCGTCCGTGACGCATTGTCGCATGAGTGGGAACACGGCGTATCGTCAGCCGGGCGAAACCGCCAGCTTGTGGTAATGTCTTGCAGAAACTTCATCACTAATACTACTCATCGGGCGCTTCTTTGCGCCGCCATCCGGGGGGACGGTCACACCATGTCGAACACTAGCTTCAGCGGCACCACACTCAGTGCCATCTTCTTCTATCCGATCAAATCCTGCGGCGCGCTCTCCCTGAGCCGGGCCGAGATCAGTCCGCTGGGCCTGGCGCTGGACCGCCACTGGATGCTGGTGGACCGCCAGGGCCAGTTCCTGACCCAGCGCACGCATCCGGCGATGGCCTGCATCACGCCCGCTTTCGAGGGCGATGCCCTGGTGCTGCGTGCGCCCGGCATGCCCGCGCTGCAGTTGGCCGCCGCCGGCCAGGATGGTGCCACGCTCGCCGTCAAGGTCTGGGACAGCCGGGTCGAAGCGCTCGACCAGGGTGAGCAGGCGCGCGAGTGGTTCTCCGCCTACCTACAGGATGACGCCCGCCTGGTGCGTTTCAATCCGGCCGTCAAGCGCGCCTGCAGTACCCGCTGGACCGGCGAGCATCGTGCCACGACGCAGTTTTCAGATGGCTATCCGCTGCTGGTGATCGGCCAGGCCTCGCTGGATGACCTCAACGCCCGGCTCGCCGCCAAGGGCGCACCGGCCTTGCCCATGGATCGCTTCCGTCCTAATCTGGTGATCGCCGGTTGGGAGGCCTATGAAGAAGACTTCATTGATACCGTGCGCCTGGGCAGTGAAGACCGTCCGGTACAACTGAAGCTGGTGAAGCCTTGTGCAAGATGTCCGATCCCCGGCATCGACCAGCGCAGCGGCCAGCGCGATCCGCAGTGGCCGGATGAACCCATGGACACGCTGGCCACCTATCGCGCCAATGCCAGGGTGAATGGCGGTCTCACCTTCGGCCAGAACGCCATCGTGATCGGCGGGGAGGGCGGCGTGATCGAGGTCGGCCAGGCCTGCGGGTGGGAACTGAATTTCTGAGCGTCCCGGCGGGTAGCCCCGTCAAACTCAATCCAAACTCAAGCCATCTCGGCAGTACCGCAGCAAGGAACAAGATGATCAATGCATTGCGACAATCCCTCCTGCTCGCCCTGGCTCTGGCGGGCGCGGGGTGCTTTTTTGCCAGTGGCAGCGCTGCGGCCCAGGCACGAACCGTGCTGATCGGCCTGGCCGCGCCCATGAGCGGCCCGTCCGGCAGCACGGGCGTGAGCCTGGAACGCGCCGCCCAACTGGCGGTGGACGACATCAACAACAGCAAGCCCGTCATCGCCGGCGAGCCGGTGCTATTCAAGCTGCTGCCGCAGGACGACCGGGTCGATCCGCGTACGGGTGAGCTGATCGCCGATTACTTCGTCAAAAGCAAGGTGGCCGCCGTAGTTGGTCACTGGAACAGTGGCGTGGGCATCCCCGCCGCACGCATCTATGCCGCTGCCGGCATTCCGCACGTGGCCCCCGCCGTAACGGCCCCGGCTTACACGCAGCAGGGCGACGCCAGTGCCTTTCGCATCGTGCCGCACGATGGCGAGGGCGCGCGCCTGACTGCGGACTATGTGGTGCGCGAACTGAAAGGCGTCAACGTTGCCGTGATCGACGACAGTACGGTGTTTGGCTCCACTTACGCCGATGAATTCGTCAAGTCGCTGACGGCCTTGCAGGGCAGGGTCACGGGACGCTATGCGGTGAGCAGCAAGACCTCCGACTTCAACAGCATCCTGCGCAGCATCCGCGACAGCCATCCCGACGTGGTCTTCTTCGCCGGACTCGATGCCCAGGCTGCGCAACTGGTACAGGACCTGCGGCGTCTGCAGATCCGCGCCCCGCTGGTGGGGATCGGTGGACTGGTGGGGCCGACCTTTCTCAAGCTGGCCGGTGCCGCGGGGGAGGGGGTGAGCGTGGTGGAACCGGGACTGCCTTCCTACAAGGGCCCGCAGTGGAGCCATTTCGAACAAGCCTGGAAGGCGCGTTATCAGGACGAGATCTATCTCTATGCGCCCTTTGCCTATGATGCCGTGCGCGTCATCGCGGCCGCCATGCGCGAGGCCGATTCGGTGGAGCCGGCCAAGGTCACGGCCAGTCTGCACCGGATTCGATACAAGGGGATTTCCGGCACGATCGCCTTCGATGCCCAAGGCAACTTGCGCGATCCCGTATTTACCTTGTATCGCGTCAGTGGCGGACGGTGGCGCGTCGTGCGCAGCATCGGCAATCCGGACAGGAGTTGAGGGCGATCGAAGAATTCGAAGGAAATTCTCGCTGCCAAAAAACAATGCCGCCCGGATGAACCGGGCGGCATTGCTGTTTGTGAAGAGCAGGGGGCAGCTTACTTCTTGGGACGTCCCACCTTCAGCGGGGTCAGGCTGCCGAGGATGTCCTTCAATTCGTTGATCTTGAGGTTCTTGATCAGCGACACGCCGATACGCAGCAGGTCGCTCTTCTTGATCTCGACACCGGACTTCAGGCAGGTCTTCTTGACCTGGGCCAGCACGGCGTATTCATTCTCCGGCATGGTGAAGCTGTCGCGCACTTGCTTGACCTTCTTGGCCTTGGGGGCTTTCTCGACTTTTTCTACCTTCTCTACCTTCTCGGCCTTGACCGGCTTGTCCGCCTTTTCAGGCTTGGCAACTTTCTCGACCTTCTTTTCGGCCTTGGGGGCTGCCGGTGCTGCCGCTGCTGCGGCCGGCTTGGCGGCTGCGCGAGTGGCGGGCTTGACGGCTGGTTTCTTCACCGCGGCGGGCTTGGGGGCTGCCGGCTTGGCGACAGGTTTCTTGGTTTCGGTTGCTGCTGCTGCGGCTTGAACTCTGGTGGCCATGAACGCTCCTCTGAAAATTGATATAAACAATATATATTTTTTGCGCCTTTGCCGCAACATTCCCGCCACTCGGCAACGATTTCATCGTCAGATTTGTCGTTTGCAAACGTTTTCAGGGGGTGCGGTGACCACAGCATACGCTCCTGGCCCCGATTGCGGCGAATTAGAACGCATCTCACGCCTGGTGATGAAATGGGTTCTACTTGTCCCGGGCGAAATGAACTTCTCCAGATTCATGGCCGCGATGCTAGCAAGTCCAGGTTAAAACTCTGTGACAAAGGTCAAAACAATTTATACGAAGCGCAAAGCCACAAAAAAAAGCAGCCCGGCCTTGCGGACGGACTGCAATCAACAACGCTCTCTACCGGGGACTTACATGATGCTGTTGGCGACGGCTGGCAATTTGTCGCTGGAGACCGGTGTGCTGCCAGGCTGATTGCCGGCAGCGGTCTTCAGTGGGGTCACGGTGGCCGGGCCCTTGGGCTGGGCGGCCTGCGCCAGATCGTTCTGGCTGGTGAATTCCTGCAGGAACTGGGCGAAGCCGGTGCCGACTTCCTTGTGCTTGAAGCCCATGGCGACGGCTGCCTTCAGGTAGCCCAGCTTGGAGCCGCAGTCGAAACGCTGGCCTTCGTAGCGATAGGCCAGGATCTGTTCCTGTTCCATCAGGGCCGAGATGGCGTCGGTCAGCTGGATTTCGCCACCGGCTCCGGTGCCGATATTTTCCAGGCGCTCGAAGATGGCCGGGGTCAGCACATAGCGGCCCACCACGGCCAGAGTCGACGGTGCATCTTCCGGCGACGGCTTTTCGACGATGCCGCTCAGCAGCTCGGTACGCTCGCCGTGTGCAGTGCCGCTGACGATGCCGTACTGGCGGGTTTCCGGACGCGGTACGTCCTGCACGGCCAACAGGCTCTTGCCTTCGCGTTCATAGAGTTCGGTCATCTGCGCCATGACGTTTTTCTGGCCGGGAGCGGCATCCATGAAATCGTCAGCCAGCAGCACGGCGAAGGGCTCGTCACCCACCAGCGGCTTGGCCAGCAGCACGGCGTGGCCCAGGCCCAGCGGCTCGGCCTGGCGCACGTAGACGCAGTTGATGTGCTTGGGAATGACGTTGCGGATGGTTTCCAGCAGCTTCACCTTGCCGGCGGCTTCCAGTTCGGATTCCAGCTCATAGGCCTTGTCGAAGTGGTCTTCGATGGCGCGCTTGTTGCGGCCGGTGATGAAGATCATTTCGGTAATGCCCGCTTCCACCGCTTCTTCAACGGCGTACTGGATCAGCGGCTTGTCGACGATGGGCAGCATTTCCTTGGGCTGGGCCTTGGTGGCGGGAAGGAAGCGGCTGCCGAGGCCGGCGACGGGGAAAACGGCTTTGGTGATTTTTTTCATGGTAAGTCCAGGTTTGGTTGAGTGAAGGGCGTGACACCCTATGGCACACAATGCAGGCTTGCTAGCGACTTGCGCCTCCTCACGCCTGTCTGTTGTTCTTGATCATCTTCATCTGCAAAAACGCGCGGCATCCCTGAAACAGGGGCGCGACGCCGCGGAATGCGTGGCTCAATGCATGCGCCGCAGTCTCCAGCAGGGAAGCACGCGGCTGACGGCGCGTTGCCGGTACAGCGGCCGCTGCCTGCTCATCCACCAGCGCGATGCGCTGTGGCAGGCTGCCTTCGTTGAGTTGGTCCAGCACCGAAGCCAGCTGCGGTGCCTTCATCGAAATCTGATGCAGCATCTCGGCCGACTCGCGGGCGTAGCGGGCATAGTGTTCGACGAAATCAGCGCTCTCGGCGGCCTGCGGTGCAGTGCCGAAGGTGTTCAGCGCGAAGGCATTGGCAAAGACGGGTGACGGACGGGCACTGGTTTCGGTGGCGGACATGATGGCGGCTCTCTTGGAAATCGGGCTGGCGAATGCGGTATTGGTCAGGCGCGGCGGCAAGCGATGGAGGCTGTGTTCGATGCTGCACTGCGCTTATGTGCAGCAAGAGTAAAAAAACTCGCGCTTCCTCTCTATAGGAATGCCGCCTTTTGCGATGTAGGAAAAGAGGAAGGCGCGGCCATGACCGCTTTGCGCGCCGCAAACCAGCGCGGCCTGGCGCTGATCGGCTCAACAGCGCCACATGCCGGGCTTGTCCTACAAGGAAATGGGCCGCTGTCCGATACCTTGCCGACGCGCGCTTTTCTATCATCACCTCATCTGTTGCGCAGAGCGCTTGCAGAGAGGTGGAAGCAAGAGGAAGCCCCTGCATTGCACGGTTTCCGACATCAACCCAAGAACGACAGAACGATTGAAAGGGAACATCATGGAACACGGACTCATCGCATGGCTGATCATTGGTGCCGTTGCCGGCTGGCTGGCCGGTGTGCTGGTCAAGGGTGGCGGCTTCGGTCTGCTGGCTGACATCCTCATCGGTATCGTCGGTGCCGTCATCGGTGGCTGGCTGGCCGGGCTGCTGGGCATCGCAGTAGGTGGCGGCATCCTGGCCTCCATCGTCACCGCTACGCTGGGTGCCATCGTGCTGCTGGTGATCGTGCGCGCCTTCCGGCGAGCCTGACCAGGCCTGCACGCGGCCACGCCTGAAGGGGCGCGGCCGGTGTTTCTGCCCTGACCGAATGCGTCCGTGCCTTGGCCCGGACGCGTTTTGCTTTTCGGCAAGAAGCTTCATGCGTCAGCGGCACCCGCGCATCGCCGTGGCCCGCAAAGCCCCGTGAACAGTGCCTCGTGGCAAGCTTTCTGCAAGAATCTTCATATCGATGCTGCAGCGCGCCATCCTGGCGTTACAATGTCCGGGACGTTGAAAAAAGATCAAGTAGCGAAGTGGCGGTGCCACCTCGTTTCCTCAGATATCCATTCATCCAGAACAAACCTATGAGTAGCGTCAATCCCCTCGCCGGCAAGCGTGCCGCACCCTCAGCCCTGGTGAACCTGCCGGTGCTGCTGTCGAATTACTACAGCCTGCGTCCTGATGTGGCCGAAGCCAGCCACCGTGTGGCTTTCGGTACCTCCGGCCATCGCGGCAATGCCAATCTGCACAGCTTCAATGAATGGCATGTGCTGGCCATCACGCAGGCTATCTGCGACTACCGCAAGGAGCAGGGCTTCAAGGGGCCGCTGTTCCTGGGCATCGATACCCACGCCCTGTCGGAACCGGCCTGGCACAGCGCACTGGAAGTGCTGGCTGCCAACGAAGTGGTGACCATGCTGGCCGCGGGCAGCCCCTATGCGCCCACGCCAGCCGTCTCGCACGCGATCCTCACGCACAACCGCGTGCACCGTGACAAGCTGGCCGATGGCATCGTGGTCACGCCCTCGCACAACCCGCCGGACAATGGCGGTTTCAAGTACAACATGCCCAATGGCGGTCCCTCGGATTCCAACGTCACCAGCTGGATCGAGAAGCGCGCCAATGGCTATCTGGAGCAGAAGCTGGAAGGCGTGCGCCGCATCAGCTTCGAGAAGGCCCTGAAGGCCGAGACCACGCGCCGCTACGACTATCTCGACAACTACGTGGGCGATCTGCCCAACATCATCGACCTGGGGGCCATCTCGGCGGCCAACGTCAAGATCGGGGTGGATCCGCTGGGCGGTGCCGGCCTGCATTACTGGTCGGCCATCGCCGATCGCTACAAGCTCAACCTGGAAGTGGTCAACACCGATGTCGATGCCAGCTTCCGCTTCGTGCCGCTGGACTGGGACGCGCAGATCCGCATGGATCCGTCCTCGCCCTATGCCATGAGCGAGCTGATCGCTCTGAAGGACCGCTTCGACGTCGCCATGGCCTGCGACACCGACCATGACCGCCACGGCATCGTCGCCAAAAGCACCGGCCTGCTGCCGGCCAACGACTACCTGTCGGTGGCGGTGTATTACCTGTTCCGCCATCGTCCGGCCTGGCGTGCTGACGCGGCCGTGGGCAAGACCTTGGTGTCGAGCCAGATGATCAATCGCGTGGCCGATCACCTGGGCCGCAAGCTGCTGGAGATGCCGGTCGGTTTCAAGTGGTTCGTCGATGGCCTGTACGACGGCAGCCTGGGCTTCGGTTGCGAGGAAAGCGCCGGAGCCTCCTTCGTGCGTTTCGACGGGCAGCCCTGGAGCACCGACAAGGACGGCATCACCGCCGCCTTGCTGGCCGCCGAGATGACCGCCCGCACCGGCAATGATCCCGGCCAGATCTACCAGGACCTGACCCGCCAGCTGGGTGCGCCCGTCAATGGCCGCAAGGAAGCCGCCGCCACGCCGGAGCAGAAGGCGCGCCTGTCCAAACTGTCGCCGCAGGATGTGACGTCGACCGAGCTGGCCGGCGAGACCATCCGCGAGGTGATGACGACCGCACCGGCCAACGGCAAGCCCTTCGGCGGCCTGAAGATCGTCACCGACAATGGCTGGTTCGCGGCCCGTCCTTCCGGCACCGAGAGCATCTACAAGATCTATGGCGAGAGCTTCCGCGACCAGGCGCATCTGGACCGCATCTTCGCCGAAGCGCAAGAAATCGTGACGCGCGCGCTCAAGGCCAGCTGAATGCGCTGACGTCTTGCATTGCGCACGCCGATGACGCCGCCACCCCTTTGGGGCTGGCGGCGTTTTTTTCCGGCCTTCCTACAGGCGAATGGGCCGATGTCTGGCTGAGGGCAGGGCAGGGGCTTCGTAAGATGAAGTATTGTTTGTCACATTGTCAGGAGGACCGCCATGAACCTGCCTCGTCCGGATCTCGCTGCAGAGTCCGCTGCAGCGCAGGGCGCGCGACCACCGGAAACCCCGGCAGCCGCACTGCTGCGTCCACCCGGCACGCCGCCTGCGCCGTCAGGCGCACCCGCGCCGGATCACATCGTGGCCGATCCCGGCCATGTCGTTGAACCCGACGGCACCGAAGACCCGCTGGCCAATGCCGATGATGGCCTGCTGCCCACGCTGCCGGCACGGCCCGGCGACCACCCGACCCCTTTACCCTCAGAGGAGAACACCATGCACAAGCCCCAGGACACCCCGCCGGTCGAGGTTCCGCCACTGGATCCGACGCCGCCCCAGGACCCGATTCCCCATCAGAACCCGATGGCCGGCCAGCGTTGAGCTCGCCTGACGGATTCGTCATCAGGATTGCCCTGCCCGAGGAGGTCTGTTTGTACCATTCCCTGCACACCCCGCAAGAAACCCCGCCGGCCAACGAGCCCAACCTGCCGCCGCCGGCACGGCCCGATGATGAGCCGGTGCCGGTGCAAGATCCGCCCGACAATCCCCGGCCTTCCGACAAGCCTTTGCGCATGTAAGTAGCTGTCGTTGAGCGCGCTTGCGAGGCAGGCGCGCCATTCTTCCGGTACGCTTCCTGCCGCGGTCGCGACCTTGCTTTTTGCTTTTTCGTTCATCTCTTGCCAGCTATTGAGCGTGCAACATGCCGTTGCGCGGCTATTGCGACTGCGCACTGTTCTTTTCTTTCATATCGCCCCGAAACCGCCGTGATTTCGGCCCTCACCGACACCGCTGCAGTGTTCCATCCCTCCTGCGATTCTTTCGCGTTGATTGAGACTTTTCTCGTTCAAGCCGCTTTGCATTTGTGAAAGCATCTGCTTTTTGCGGAGACCGCAGATGAATTGAGCAGGACTGCCACCTCCGCCGTCCTTGTCAGGAGTGGCACCTTGTATCCCTATCCTCCGCAGTCCATGGGTTTTCCCGCTGGCCGCCGCCACACCGTGCTGGCGGCGCTTCCCCTGCATGTGCTGGTACGCCTGCAGCCACGCGGCAGCAGCACCGCCCGGGTGCTGTGCGAGCCGGTCAAGGCCGGGCCGGCTGCCGGTGCGCAGGCCATGGTGCTCTACCTGTCTCCCTTTGATGCGCATCTCGATGCGCTCTGGCTGGGTCTGGCTGTGGAGGATTACCAGGTACTGCCGGTGGCGTCCTTTTCCCCCGATGAACTGGTGGCGCGTCATCAGGGCCACTTGCCGTACTGCCTGCATCTGGCATGGGGCGCGCACGATGGCCGCATCGCCGTGCGCGCGCAGGGCGACCCGGTGCGGCTGTCGTCGGCGCGGGTGGCGCAGGTGTCGGCGAGCATCGACAGCATCCCGCTGGACATCGGACTGGCCGATCTCGAATGCCACGCCCGGCTCTGGGACTGCGCCGGTCTCTACGCCCATGCGGAGACAGCGGCCCGGCTGGAACAACTGAACCCGCAGCAGCGCCACCGGCATGCCGAGCGGGCCATGGAGCGCATCCCGGGCCGCACCGAACCGGGCCGGGAAATCAACCAGATCGCGCTGTATGACGCCGAATCGGCGCAATGGCACTTCGTCGCCCTCGATTTTCTTGCCGAGATGGTCGCCGGGCCGCGCTGAGGCCGTCGCGCGCCGACATCGGCCCGCCGGTATCGGCACCGGGCGCACAACAGGGCGCACACCGTCCATGGCAAGTGACTTGTTCCTGCTCATTGAGAGTTTTCTGATATCCATGGCATTGCCCTTCTGCAACCATGGTGGCCGGTTGTGTTTCTGCTGCAGCCGATCTGATCCGCCGTCTGTTGAAGGAGCTGTCAATGATTTGCTTCCTTGCCCATGCCTCTCCCTGGAAGAAGAGCGCGCTGCGCTGCCTGCCCTTGGTCCTGCTGTTCGTCTGTCTGGCGGCGCTGCCCGGTCCGCCATCGCCGCCCGAAGAAGTGCTGGCCAGTTGCCTGGCCGTAGACCATTTTCCCCTCAGCCGGGTCAGCATCGATCCGGTCGCAGGGCGGGTCGAGGTGATGGAAAGCGGCCCGGCATCTCCCTACAGCCTGTATCTGCCTGATGGCGACAATCGCCAGTGGCGCATCGGTTATGCCAGCGGCAAGCCCCCCGGACGTGACTATCTGTTCGTCAATTCCCATCGCGGCTACCTTGACCGCGCCATTGGCCTGTCACCGGAGCGCGCGCCCCGGCTTTCCCGCCCGCAAAAGGCCTCGTTTGCCGTGCTGGGCTTCCTGGGGGAACGCTACCTGTGCCTGATGGAAGTGCACGGGCACGGTCCCCGGTCCGGCCAGCGCTCGGTGTATGTGGCGCGCATTCCCACCCGCATGGGGGCGGAAATGAGCCTGTATTACAAGCTGGCGGCTTCGCCTGCCTTGCCGCAACTGCCGGCTGCTTCCTCCAGTGCTTCCCCCTCATCCTCCTCACCGCTCCAGCCCGCCTTGTCCCGCTGAAGTTGCCGCCAGCCCGGCACAAGCTGACAATGCCGGTTGCCCAAGCCCGCCCCCGCCTTTATACTTCGCCACTTAGCATTGCTTCTGGTATTCCTGTGCGCAGCCGCGCCTGGAATTGAAACGGGAAGCCGGTGCGGCCGGTGCCACAGCATCGGGCCAAAGCCGGCGCTGCCCCCGCAACGGTAAGCGAGGAAGGACACGCACTACGCCACTGTGCCCCGCGCATGGGAAGGCGCCTGTCCCGAAGCCCAGGCTTCCCCTCGCCAGCCCGGAGACCGGCCCGAGGCAAGTTCTTGAATGCATCGCGGAGGGCGATCATGCGGAAAGCTTCCATCATTTCCCGCTGGTGTGAACCGGTGCCGTCAGCCGACGGCGGGATTGTGCTTGGGCGCTCGCCGTGTGGCTTCCTTCGTTTCATCCACCTGCCAAGGAAAGCGCATGTCCACTCCCTCCGGTCTCAACACCCGTCACGCTGCTGATTCTTCCTCTTCCAGCCATACCGGCAGCCAGGTCTGGCGCGACCGCATCGCGCCCTCGCTGCTGGCCTTCGCGCTGGGTGTGGCGCTGATCTACGGCGCCGGTTTCGCCTCCAAGGTCGAGCTGCACAATGCCGCTCACGATGGCCGCCACTCGGCCGGCTTCCCCTGCCACTGAGGAGCGGACGATGAACTGGACCGTGTTCCGGCGCATGGCGTCGGCTGTGGTGGTGGCAGGCGCTTTATCGGGCGTGCTGCTGTCGGGCGTGCAGCAATTCCAGGTCGAAAAGATCATCCTCAAGGCCGAGGAATATGAAAAGGCCGGCGAATCTGCGGCCCCCGCGGCCGATGACCAAGCCCACGAACCCGCCGCCCAGGCGGCTGCGCACGAGCACTCGCATGGGAGCGCGCATGAGCACGAACACGCGCATGACGCCAATGCCTGGGAGCCGGCTGACGGCGCCGAGCGCACCGGCTACACCGTGCTGGCCAACGTCAGCATGGCGGTCGGTTTCGCCTTGCTGCTGGTGGCGGCCTTTGCCCTGAGCGGACGCCAGATCAGCTGGCGCAGCGGTCTGCTGTGGGGGCTGGCCGGTTATGGCGTGTTTTTCGTCGCGCCCTCGCTGGGCTTGCCGCCGGAAGTCCCCGGTACCCTGGCCGCACCGCTGCAGGCGCGCCAGCTCTGGTGGGTGATGACCGCCGCCATGACGGCGGCCAGCCTGGGCCTGTTCGTCTTCACCCGTGGCTGGCTGTGGAAGCTGGCTGGCGTCATGCTGCTGGTGGTGCCGCATTTCATCGGCGCTCCGCAGCCGGAAGTGCATGGCAGCGTGGCCCCGGAAGAACTTGCACAGGCCTTCATCCGCGCCACGGCGGCGGCCAATGCCGTGTTCTGGCTGGCGCTGGGCGGGTTGACCGGTTTCTTCTATCGCCGCTTCGGCTGATGGATCGGCCCTGACAGGCCCCTGTCCGGCGTTGCTGCGCCGGGGAAAGTAAAGCATCAAAGCCATGAGAACTCATCATCGTCACGTGCTCATGTGCGTGGGTCCGCGTTGTACCGACAACGGCGTGCTGGCCGAAGCCATGTTCGGCGTGCTGGGCGAGCAGATCGACGCCCGCCCCGAGCTGCGTGTCAAGCGCACCCGTACCCACTGCATGGTGGCCTGCAAGGCGCAGGCCCCGGTGGTGGTGGTCTATCCCGAGGGCGTGTGGTATCGCTGCGAGGATGCCGCCGCCATCGAGCGCGTGGTGGTGGAACACCTGGAAGGCGGACGCGAAGTGAGCGACCTCATCTTCCATCGCCTGGGCACCGGTGATGTGCTGCCGGAAGAGGAGGTCTCCGATGCATGAACCCATGGCCCGCATCGTCGTGTTGACGCACGCCCCCACCGACCTGGCGCTGCTGGCTGCCGCTCGCGCGCAGTTGCCGGCGGATTTCCCCGCCGTAGTGGGCTACGACCTGCAAGCCCTGCAATACGGCACCGATGAGCAGGGCCAGCCGCTGCGCACGCTGGCGACCCTGCTGCGCGCGGAGCTGGCCAGCGCGCAGGTGATTGTGCTGCGCGTACTCGGACGGCTGGGTGCAGTGGCCGGTTTTCCTGAATTGCTGCGGGCCGCGCGCGCCGAAGGACGGCACCTGATCGTGCTGTCCGGTACCGGCGAGCCCGATGCCGAACTGGCCGCGGCTTCCACTGCCGCACCTGACGTGCAACAGCAGGCGCTGGCGTATTTCAACGGCGGCGGCAGCGTCAACCTGGCGCAGCTGCTGCGCTGCCTGTCGGATCGCCTGCTGCTGAGCGGCTACGGCTACGAGCCCGCGCAGGCCTTGCCCGAACACGGCCTCTACCATCCCGACCTCGAACAGGATGCCCGCCTCGACGACTGGCTGGCCCTGCGCGCACAGGCCCCGGCGGGCAAGCCGGCGGTGGGCATCATCTTCTACCGGGCGCACTGGCTCTCGGGCAATACCGCCTTCATCGATGCGCTGGTGGCGGCGCTGGAGGCGCGCGGCATGGATGTGCTGCCGGTGTTTACTTCCTCGCTGCGGGTGTCGGCCAGCAGTGGGGCGGCGCTGCCGGCTGCGCTGGCGTATTTCGCCGAGGGCCGGGTCGATCTCATCATCAACACCACCAGCTTCGCCATGGGCGAGATCACGGCCGGCGGCATCACGCCGGCGGGCTGGTCGGTCTCGGTGCTGGAGCAGTTGAACCGCCCGGTGCTGCAGGCCATCACCAGCGGCATGACGCAGGACCAGTGGCAGCATTCCACGCGCGGCATGAATCCGCTGGATGCGGCCATGAACGTGGTCCTGCCCGAATTCGACGGCCGCATCATCGGGGTGCCGCTGTCCTTCAAGCACACCAGTGAAGCGGGCGTGGTGCAGTACCAGGCCCTGCCGGACCGCGTGCGCCGCATCGCCGGACTGGCGCAGCGACTGGTGCGCCTGCGCTGCACGCCCAATGCGCACAAGCGCATCGCCTTCATCTTCACCAATTCCAGCAGCAAGGCCGCGCAGATCGGCAATGCCGTGGGGCTGGATGCGCCCGAGTCGCTCATGGCCGTGCTGCGCGCCCTGGCAGCAGATGGCTATGCCATCGGCGATCTGCCCGATACCGGTACGGCCCTGATCCACGAACTGGTGGACCGCTGCTCCTACGACGACATCCTGCTCACCGAAGACCAGCTGCGCCGTGCGGCGGCACGCATTCCGGCAGCGCGCTATGCGCAATGGTTCGCCGCCTTGCCCACTGCCTTGCAAGCCAGGATGCAGCGCCAATGGGGCGCCGCGCCCGGCGAGGCTTACGTGCACGACCAGCACCTGGTCATTGCCGGCCTTGACTTGGGCAATGCCTTCGTAGCCCTGCAGCCGCCGCGCGGCTACGGCATGGACCCGGACGCCATCTATCACCAGCCCGACCTGCCCCCCACGCATCACTACTATGCGCTGTACCGCTGGCTGGATGAAGAATGGGGCGCGGATGCCATCGTCCACGTCGGCAAGCACGGCACCCTGGAGTGGCTGCCGGGCAAGGGCGTGGGCCTGTCTGAAGAATGCTTCCCGGATGCCTTGCTGGGCGACGTGCCGCTGTTCTATCCCTTCATCATCAACGATCCCGGCGAAGGCTCGCAGGCCAAGCGCCGCGCCCATGCCGTGGTGGTGGACCACCTGACGCCGCCCATGACCACCGCCGACAGCTACGGCGCGCTGGCCCAGCTCACGCAGCTGGTGGACGAGTATTACCAGGTCGAGGTGCTCGATCCGGCCAAGCTGCCGCTGCTGCAGCAGCAGATCTGGGAGCTGGTGCGGCAGACCAATCTGGATACGGACCTGCAGTACAAGCTGCTGCATCATGACCACGATCATGATCATGACCATGAGCACGGTCACGATCATGGCCATCACCATCATCATCATCATCATGGACATCATCATCACGATGACCATGACCATCATCACGACCATGACCATGCGCACGACGACGGCGCGCTGCCGCACGCCCTGAGCGAACTGGATGGTGCCGGTGTGGCGCACCTGATCGAGGACCTCGACGGCTACCTGTGCGAACTGGGCGCGGCCCAGATCCGCGACGGCCTGCACATCCTCGGCCGCATGCCCGATGCGCAGCAACTGCCGGACATGCTGGTGGCCCTGACGCGCCTGCCCAACCAGGACCTGCCGGGCCTGCAGGAGGAAGTGGCGCGGCTCTTCGGCCTGTCGCTGGACATGCTGCTGGAACACAAGGGCCGCCGCCTCAACATCGACGATGCCTTGGCTCGCACGGCCGGGCGCGCCATCGTCACCCGCGCCGATGCGCTCGAAGCCATCGATGCGCTGTGTCTGTCGCTGATGCAGGCCCTGCAGCAGCAAGGCTTTGCAGTACCTGCCATCGAAGGCGTCATCCAGACCTTGTTCGCCCCCTTGTTCAGCGTTCCCGCTGAAGAAAAACCGCGCCTGCAACCGACCCTGCAAAAAAGTGCGGGCAGCGTGCTCGGCGGCATGCGCGCCATGGCGCGACCGGCTGCGCCGGTCAAGCGCGCAGCACCGGCCGCCGCCATCAAGGCCACCGACACCAGCGTCGTGCGCCGGATCCTCGCCTTCGCCTGCGAGCAACTGGTACCGCGCCTGCAGCGCACCGATGAAGAAATTAGCAACCTGCTCAACGGCCTGCGCGGCGGCTACATTCCGGCCGGACCCAGCGGTTCGCCCACGCGCGGCATGGCGCATATTCTCCCGACCGGGCGCAATTTTTACTCGGTCGATCCGCGCAGCGTGCCCTCGCAATCGGCCTGGCGCGTGGGCCAGCAACTGGCGCGCGAAGTGCTGGAGCGCCATCACCGCGAGAGCGGCGACTATCCCGAGAGCGTGGCCATCAGCATCTGGGGCACCAGCGCCATGCGTACCCATGGCGACGATGTGGCGCAGATCCTGTCATTGATGGGCGCGCAGCCGGTCTGGCGCGAAGGCAACCGGCAGGTGGCAGGTGTCGAACTGATCCCGCTGGACCAACTGCAGCGTCCGCGCATCGACGTGACCACGCGCATCAGCGGCTTCTTCCGCGATGCCTTCCCGCAGCTGATCGAACTGATCGACGATGCTGTGCAACTGGCCATCGCTGCCGACGAGCCCGACCACCTGAACTTCGTGCGCAAGCACTACCTGCGCGATCTGCAACAGGCCATGCAGGGCGGACTGGGCCAGGCCGAGGCGGCGGCACAGGCGTCCTATCGCGTCTTCGGGGCCAAGCCCGGCAGCTACGGCGCAGGCATCCTGCCGCTGATCCAGGAAAAGAACTGGCAGGACCAGGCCGATTTTGCCGAAGCCTACATCAACTGGGGCGGCTACGCCTACGGCCGCAAGGTGCAGGGCGCGGACCAGCGCGAAGCCTTCCGCCAGCGTCTCTCGGGTGTGCAGGTGGCCTTGCACAACCAGGACAACCGCGAACACGACATCTTCGACAGCGACGACTACCTGCAATATCACGGCGGCATGATCGCCACCATCCGCGCCTTGTCCGGCCAGCAGCCGCGCCACTATTTCGGTGACAGCCACGACCCGCAGCGCGCCGCCGTGCGCGACCTGAAGGAAGAAACCCTGCGCGTCTTCCGCGCCCGCGTGGTCAACCCCAAGTGGCTGGCCAGCATCCGCCGCCATGGCTACAAGGGCGGCCTGGAACTGACGGCTACCGTCGATTACCTGTTCGGCTACGATGCCACTGCGCAAGTGATGGAAGACTGGATGTACCAGCAACTGGCCGAGACCTATGGTTTCGACCCGGCCATGCGCGAGTTCCTGGAGCAGGCCAATCCCTGGGCCCAGAACGCCATCGCCGAGCGTCTGCTGGAAGCCGCCAGCCGTGGCATGTGGCAGACACCTGCAGTACAGACCATCGAACAGTTGCGCTCACTGTACCTGCACAGTGAAGCCCTGCTGGAAGCACGCGGTGAAACCGTGCGCGGCAGTGAACACACCAAGGACATGCAATGACGGCGTTCAATGCCTATCCCTTCGCGGCCATTGTCGGCCAGCCGCTGCTGAAGCAGGCGCTGCTGCTGTGTGCGGTCGACCCCGGCATCGGTGGCGTGCTGGTGCGCGGCGACAAGGGCACGGCCAAGAGTACCGCTGCCCGTGGCCTGACCCAGGTGCTGCCGCCGATCACCCTGACCGAAGGCTGTGCATTCCACTGCGCACCGGGCCAGCCGGCCAGTGCCTGTACAGTTTGCAATACAGACCCGGTACAGCGCCAGGACACCGTACCCTTCGTGACCTTGCCACTTGGCGCCACCGAAGACCGCGTGCTCGGTTCGCTCGACCTGCAGCAGGCGCTCCAAGGTGGCCAGCGCGCGTTCCAGCCCGGCCTGCTGGCGGCGGCCCATCGCGGCATCCTCTACATCGATGAAGTCAATTTGCTGGCCGACCATCTGGTCGATGTGCTGCTGGATGTGGCCGCCATGGGCGTCAATTCAGTGCAGCGCGAGGGCATCTCCGTCAGCCATCCAGCGCGCTTCACGCTGATCGGCACCATGAACCTGGAAGAGGGCGATCTGCGGCCGCAATTGCTGGACCGCTTCGGCCTCATGGTGGAAGTGAGCGCACCAACCGACAAGACCGTGCGGGCCGAGGTAGTGCGCCGACGCATCGCCTTCGAGACCGATCCCGCCGCCTTTGCCCAGCGCTGGCAGCCGCAGCAGGACGCCTTGCTTGCGCAGGTGGCCGAGGCCCAGCGACTGCTGCCGGACGTGGTGCTGGACGATGCCATGCTGGAGCTGATCAGCCATCTCTGCTGCGAGTTCGAAGTGGCCAGCCTGCGGGCCGACATCGTCATGCACAAGACCGCCCGCGCCATCGCCGCCCTGCAGGCCCGCACGCGGGTCACACCGGACGATGTACGCGAGGCCGCCTTGCTGGTGCTGCCGCATCGCCGCCGCCGCAAGCCCTTCGAGCAGACCGGCATGGACGAGGACAAGCTGGATGACCTGGTCGACCAGGCGCGCCAGCCCGAGCCGCCGCAGCCGCAGACTGAACATGGCGATACCCGGGGCGAAGATGCGGCAGAGACGCCTCCCTCCGATGAGCCGCAGCAGGAACAGGAGCAGGAAGGCGAGGGCGGACAACAGACCTTCGCCGTTGCCGCAGCGGGTACGGCCCGCAGAATCAGTGTGGCTGCCACGCCGCAACCCGCCGCCAATGCAGCCAGCGGCCGCCGCAGCGCGGTCGCCGATGCCAGCCGGGGCAGTGCCGT
>JGI24890J29729_1000062_pt1 | contig 95044 bp, 88 predicted proteins | sample FreactcultureFD7_FD_29729 | JGI IMG/M metagenome (IMG submission 29729)
CTCCCGCTGACATGAGCAGGATTGTGGTCTAAACATGGGTCAACTTAGGATGCAAATTTCCTGAGAAAGTGGGTCAGATTTAGATGCAATTCAACAGTTTAGGTAAGCTTAATGTCGCGGCACAGATGGTGGCGGAGGCACATTACGACTGGACCCGCACCGGGTTAAAACCACGTGCCGGATGAGAGGGCGAGACTCGTCGCTAACATGAGTCAATGCCACGCGTCGCTTAAACTCGGGCAATCCTAAGACAGCCGCCAGTTGCCCCACACATTCATCAGCAAAGGACGGGGTCAGACTCTTGTCTTGGAAATCGACCTCAATGCTGTCGTGTTCCTGCAAAAGATCGAGTAGCTTTTCCCGTGCCATCTTTCCGACTGGGCGGGAACTGAATTCAGGCGCAATTTCCGTCACGTCAATTTTAAAAATCGAAGTCATCATCTGTCATTCCGTCGGGCAATGGGAAACTGTCATAAACGTCGCGGATGTTCATTACTGCGTCAAGATCGCACTCGATTACCAATAACGTACCATGTAGCCGGCTTTTCGTGTTGGAAGCGAGTATTTCCCCTTGGTTCACAAGAAAAGCTTCGGAGTCCGACCGAACATATAAAACTCCACCGTTTTGCTCAAGAAGCTTGCGCGCCACGGCCAAGCCGTACCCGGAATGGCCCTTGCCGGGCTTACCTGTCACACCGTATTCAGTTGCCATCTCGCATGCGTTTTCGGAACTGAGCCGCTGCATGTATGTGGCGTTTAAGCCAAGCGAAGTTCGGATACCAATACCGGTATCTACAAGAGCAATCTGAGCTTTCTTTCCTCCTGCCCAGACCTGAGCGCACACGTATCCAGACGGACCATTTTCGACGTCCGCATGAGAATAGCAGTTATCTAGGAGCTCTCGCATCATTGTGCATAGGGCATCGGTCGTAGCCTCATTGGTGCAGATATCACCGATAAGAGCAATTAGTTTATTTGCAACATTCTCCACTTCCTCCCGATTTTCCAGTATCTCAACTGGATGGTATCGCCCGCCTATGCGAGTTATTTCCTTCGGTGCAGCCAATCCGAGCGCTCCCCACAAATTCATTGTGTTCGCATATGACTCGATTTTCTCGGGAAGGGAGAGATGATTTGCGCCTTGGCGCTTCAGATAATGCACCAGGATAGCCAAATGGAAAGGCTTGATGAAACGCGGTGCATCGCAAGAGTGCGTGTGATGCAAATTGACAACTCGGTCTATCCAAGACTCGATGTCATATTGAGTAGTAAATTCCAGAATCCCCCCCTGCCGCAGCGTGTTTTTCTATATTTCGGCAATTATGCGTCGTTCCGTAGCATACGCCAATACCGATGCGCAATTCCTTGCATTCCGGAAGAGCAGTGCGGCTGGTTTAAAAATCAGCAAAAAAAACCCACATTGCCTCAGGGGGACGCAATGCGGGTTAGAGGTCCAGTTCTCACTGGTGGGGATGCCGACGGTGAATGAAGCCGCCGGCGGGGCGGACTATACCAAAGATCAGTTTTTCTTGCTTGGCTGCCAGCCGCAGAGCCGCTGGCCGGTCATGTTGTGCGCCAGGATCTGGTCGACCGTGCCCTTGCTCAGCTTGTCGGTCTTGTCGATGAAGATGGGGCGGGTCCAGTTGCAGCCGTTGTCCACGATGGCCGGGCCAGCAGCAACCGGATTAGTTACGCGTCCAGTCATCTCGCAACCGCTGCTCACGATCAACAGCAGGCATAGCAGCAATCTCGTTTTCCACATTTCCGCGTTCTCCTGTGGCCTTGGCCGCCGTCTGGGCGGCCGCAGCGGTTCGGTCGGCAACTTCTTGCTTGGTCTCGGCAACTTCTTGCGCTGCCTGGGCTTTGACGGTCTTGGCCTGCTGGCGCAGGAACAGGCCTGCAATGATGCCGACCAGGCCGGCCAGCCATGGGCCGATCTGTAGCAGCAGCGCCATCATTGCGCACCTCGGATCTCGATGGTGACCGGCTCAGTGGTAAGGCGCAGCTTGGCGAAGAGGCGGTCGAAAGCCACCCTGCTCTGCCCCAGCCAGTCCGGTGCAGGTGCGTCGCCCACCAGGATGCAGCCGTCTGTGTCCTCGGCCTTGTTGCCCGGATGGATCCGGATGCCCTCAAAGCCCGGCACGTTCAGCAGCAGCGGCAGCACGCGCTTGAACCGCGGCGACATGGTGAGGACCACCTGATAGGTTCCAGCTGGGATAGCCGTCTGCCCGTAAACTTTCACGCCCCTGGGGCGCACGATGTCTTCCAGGGTATGGCACTCGAACTGGCCATCGATGAAGAGTTTGCCCGGCGTGCTTTGCTTGGTGCTGGGCTCACGCTGCAGGAGGAGTTTCATTGTCCTGTCCTTTCTCAGCCGGTTCGGGCTGCTTGAGGTAGGCGGCACCGCAGATGCAGACCAGGATCACGCCGGCCACGGCCTGCGCCACCCAGATGGGCAAGGTGCTGCCCAGGCCTGCCGAGGTCAACGCGGCCCAGCCAGCCATGACGGCCGCGCCGACCTTTGCCAGGCGCACGCTCCAGCGGCGGTGAATGACGCCCTTGTCGTCTACCAGTTGGATCTTCATTTGGTCCACTTCCCCAGGCTCTGCGGCGGCTTGGTGCCCACGGCCCTTTCCAGGTTCTCGATGCGGATGTCCTGCCGCGCGTCGTTCAGCTTGACTTCTGCAACAGCGGTGAGCTGGGCCGCCTTGAAAGCCTCGTCCCGCTGGTCTCGCGCGCTCATCTGGGTTTTCATCTCGCGTTGCGTTTCGAGCAGTGCGTTGATGGTGCTGGCCTGTTGCGATGCCATCCAGACGAGGGTAACCAGACCGCTAACGATGGTGATTCCCAGCGGTGCCAGCCAGGCCAGGGCGATCTTGGTGTCGATGACCTTCGTGTCGCTCATGGGTAAGCCACCCACTCGGGAGGCGTGACGGTCTCGTCGTAGCGCCACTTGCCGGGCTCCAGCATGAAGTCCCAAGCTACTGGGATTGCACGATCACACTGCGGCTGAAGCAGCCGGCAATTCGATTCCGCATAGCCCCATGCCTGCAGCACGCCAGTATCGTTGTCGATGAACGCGTAATTCTGCGTGGGATCCCATTCAGGCATTATCGCGCTCCGTTCTTCATGGTGTAGCGGTTGGCTCGCACGGTCTGAGCAAAGGTGGCTACGCTTCCGACCAAGCCAGCAGAACCATAAGCGATGGTTCGTGCGGAGGTTTGGCGCAAGATGACAGTAGCGCCGCCGCCTGTGTTTTGATTTGCGCCGTTCAGGACGAGTGGCATCTGCAAATATTCCTGGGTACCGAGGCCGACCTGCGCGAGACCGCTGCCGTTGCCGCCAGAGTTCGTGCCGGCAATGAAGCTGCTGCTGTAAAGAATTTCGCCGGCGAGTAATGGGATGTAATTCTGTGTGCTCACCGAAGATGGGAAGCTGCCGCCACCATTTGTCACGATAGCTTGCGGTACCGAATACTCGAACACATCGGCAATCACGTTACCTTGGATAAATTGAGCACTGCCGTTCAGCTTATGACTGACCGCCATTGCCCACTCGGAATAACCGGTGGGGCCAGTGTTGGGGCCGTTCAAGCTGAGCACCAGCCCGAGGCTACCGGAGCCGTCAGGGACCCAGAACAGATTCGGCTCAGCATAGGCCGCGAAGGCTGCCACCTGATCGCGGCCGCCGATGGAGTTGGCAAGAGTGAGGTCTACCTGCTTGCTGGTGACATTGAAGTAGGTTCTGGTCTTGCCGGTCGCATCACGGGTGGTCACCGAATCCGCGCGCAGATTAAATTTCGTGGTGGGCGCGGACGTTTCACTTTCACCGGTCAGGCCGCTCATGAAGCCCGGGAATACCAACGCGGTTTCCTTGGCCAGTGCGATGCCGCCTGCGGTCAAGCCATCGTGCGCCACAAGGGTTTTCTTCGTGGTGTCGTAGGTGACCTCGCCGGCCGCGCCCGTGAAGGTCGCGTGCTGGGCGGTGGTGCCGCGACGATGTTGCAATACGATAGACATTAGGGGACGCTCCCGAGATCGGTAGGAAAGAGGGTAATGGGGTCAGCGACTGAGCCGAAGTCATAAGCGGTGCTCAAGGTAAAGCCGAGGCCGCTCTGTGCGGCAGTGATTGCTTGCGATGCCGCCAAGGTTGCTGCGCCAGCATCAGAGTTCGCGCTTGCCGCGCTGGTGGCCGCATTCGTCTCGCTCACGGCTGCCGCAGCAGCACTTGCAGCCGCTGCCGTCGCCTGGTCGTTGTAGTTGTCGACCGACACAGTGACGTTTCCGGCCGCATCGAAGATCAGGGCCTTGCCAGCGCGAGCTGCCGCTTCCTGCGTCAGCACCTGATCGCCGGTATCGGTGAACGACATCTTGATCGAGCGCGCAGTCTGCAGGCCAAGTTGCTGGGCCATCATCACCACACGGTCAAAATCATCATTCACCACATCAGACGGCAGCTCGCCCTGATACTGGTAGTCGGTCGAACGGTCCAGAGTCACGTTGCGCAGCAGGACCAATCGGCCAATCGGCGGAGGTGTCACGAAGTTGACCTTACCACCCTCCACGCCGCTGGTGATCGAGACCGAGTAGCCGGGAATACCCGGCACCGACAGCGTGACACTCAGGTCCGAAGCCTCCAGGATCTTGAACGGAAAGGAAAAGGAGGTCGTAACACCGTTGGTGTCGTATCCGATGACCGGGGAGGTGTTGTTGACCGACATGAAATTTCCTTAATTTTCGACCGTGACTTCGTAAACCGCTGAATTTGGCCTCCAATTATTGACCGGGTGATCTGTCGGAATCCCGACGATTTTCCCGATCCGGACCGGCGTCTGCTTGATGGCGCGGGCGGTCACGTCGGGGAAGTCGTCCGGCTGATTCTTCAGGATGGGGTTGAAATCCCGCATCTGGGTATAGGCCGGGCCGTCGAAAACGCTGACGTGCGCCCACAGGAAGCGGTTGGACAAAGGCGCATCGAAGGCGTCCAGAATGTCCAGGTTCTTGTTGGTGGTGGCAAAGTCTTCCACCACGGCGCAGCCGGTGCCGGCCAGGTGCTTACGCAGGATGGGCGGCACGAAGCCGCCCGGACCGTTCGTTTCCACCGTGATGCTGGGGATGTTGAAATGCTCCACTAGCGCATGCACTCGCTTGCACTGCTCGTCCAGGTCGCCCACCAGACCCTCCGCATGCTGCCAGTACAGCCGGCCAGCAGCATCCGTCAGGATGAGCGTGAATGCCGACACGTCCGAATTGATCTTGCCCAGCGAGCAGTCCCACCGGCACACCGCCCCCATGATCTGCACGGTACCGAGCATCATGACCGGCTGGCGGTTGGCAATCCGGATAGTGGGCACGACGTCGTAAGCGATCATGCGTTCCGGATCCAGGCGTACGTCGGTGATGGGCTTGGCTTCCAGCTGGTATTGGCTATCCCAGGCATTGAGCGTGCGTGTTTCCTTGCGCCGTTGGGCAATGTCGTCCCTGGTGAAACGCTCGGGCCAGGCGCAGCCCGCACAAATATCCAGCACAAGGCCGGGCGGCTTGTCGAACACCACCTCATTGCCCTCTACCCGGTAGTCGACGCCTTCAACCAGCATGCGCGCCTGGCTATGGATGCCCAGCATCACATACAAGCCATCCTCGGCAGGCTTGAAATCGAAGCGGTACCGGGCCTTCTTGGTAGTGTCCTTGTAGCGCACCACGTGCTCAAACAAGGGGATTTTCAGGACGGCTGCACCGGCAGCGATCCGCTCCGGATAGATAGATTCGTGATGGTGAGGCGTGCCAATGTAGGTTTTCTGCGCACCGGGCACGCCGATGTGGGTAGATTCTGAGATGCGATCCCGCAGCTTCTTGCGGGCTTCCGGCGTCTCGATGTTGCCCGGCACCTCCACGTCGTCGAAGTCGATGTCATCGGCTCGGGCCGCTGTTACGTTTTGCTCAACCCCTGACGAACGCATGCTGGCATTGCGGCGATCGCGCGCACCAGATACCCAGAACTTCTTACGGCCGGGCTTGGTCGGCAGCATCCCGCCGCACAGCGGATGGTTTCGGATTACGTTGATAACGTCCGAGGTCAGCATCTCGGCAGTCGGACTATCTGCCGACCATACCAGCGAGCGCAGCTGATTGTCATAGCGCAGCCGATATGCCTTGTAGACCGCATAAATGGTGGACTTGGCCGCGCCACGGAAGACCATCAGGACGCGCTCCGGGGCCTTACACTCGTCCAGCCAGGTGCAGATGCGCACATGCAGCAAAGGCACTTCCCACCCTTGGTGCTTGGCCCACATCAGGAAGAAAACGAGAAAGCTGACTTTGCGGGTGCTCATGCTTGAGGATGCAGCCCCTTCTTCTGCAGCTTGGCCATCAGGGCTTCAGCCTGCTTCTCTGCCTTGGAGATATCAGCGTCAAGCGAATCCTCGGTCTCATCATCCTCTGCTGGGTCACCGGCCAGCGGCACGCCGTCTTCAGGCGTGCGCCGGCGGATGGCGTCAATCATCGTGATCGCGCGCATGTTCAGCGTGAGGGTGGCCGCCGCGTCCTTCTTGCACCAGTAGCGGTTCCCACGTGTTTCCTTGTCCATGGCGTTCGGCAGGATGCCCACGCCTGGCCAGTTCTCCGGATCCGCCTCGGTAAGAAACACATCCATGAGCTTTTCAGTAAGCGCCTGCAGGCGCTGGTATTGGTCATCACGCATTACTTTCCTCCAATCGCTGTAAAGTCGGGCGCGCGGTCCGGGCCGCCCGTCCCTGGCTTCCACCACCAATCCTGCCCCCATTCCTTGTGCGCGCGCTGCTGCATGCGCGACAGGTAGCCAGGCGACAGGTTCTCTTGCAGGGCATGCATGCCGGCATGGTCCAGCGCAGCCTTGGCGTACCACAGGTTCACATACGGCAGATGCGATCGCGCCAGTGTGATTGCCTCGGCTGCAGCATGCGTTTCCTTGCCGGCGGCGGCCTTATCAATGTTCCCCTTGATCACCTTCAAGGTGAGATCCGCTACTGCACCAATGGTCGGACCGGCAAGCCCACTGATTGTCTTGGAAGCGTACTGCCCCGCCTCCTCGGTAGAGTCGGCAAGAAGGATGTCACCCATGATCGAGAGCACACCGCCTTGGGCAATAGCCTTTACCCAGAATTTAGGCCGGGTCATATCGGCAGGATCCTTGCCCGAGACAATCTGCTTGGTCTGGTAAGCAATGGCACCGAGCGCACCCAGCGATGCGAACAGCGCGCCGGCATAGGCCACGCGATTGGCTGCCACAGGCGCACCGTCCAATCCCTGCGGGGTGTCCAGCATGCGCCGCCAGTGGCGCGAGACCATGGCGATGGGGAATGACTTGAACTGCATGACCGATCGGGCCAACTCACCGCGCATCGTGCCGCGCTGTTCGCCGCCACCGCTGGACATGACGCGCGTTGCCAGGTCCGGATTGAGCACCGCATATTCGGATTCGTCGGTGATCAGGCCCAGAACCTTGGCGACCACGCGGTCAGCCTCGGGCGAGCCGCTGGCCCGGATCGCCTCGGGAGTCAGGAACTCGCTACCCCTGTGGGTGGTGAGCTGCGCCTGCCGGATGACTGCCCAGTCGTCCTCGGTGATGCCTTTGCTGGTCATGCGCCAGCGGTCGTATTCGCTGAGCTTGCCCCAGTCCGTTTTGCTCATCTTGGCCAGGCCGCCCATCATGGTCATAGAGAAACTGCGGCGCAGCGTATCGGTCCAGGCATTCATGAGCGACAGCTTCATGGTGCTGTTGGCGATGCGGCCGGACCAGTTGTTCTTGATGTTGTCGCCGCTCCAGCGGTTAATGTCGGAAACCATCGTCTCGGCAATGATGCCGTGCATGGTCAGGAAGTCCCGGGTCTCGCTGCTGGCCTGGGCCGCGATGTTCTTCAGCGCATCCCAGTACGAAAGCTTGTTGAAACCGGTAGTCACGAAGTGCGTGCCGAGGTCGGTGATGCTGGTGAGCACCGCGCCCTGCAGCTTGCCGAAGGTCTGGATATTGCGCAGGTCCTGGCCGATCTGCGCCAGATTGCCGTTGTCGGCCATGCCGGTCTTGCCGCTGACCACATCCCAATAGCTTTGCGGCTTGAGGCCGAAAGAGCGCTGCACGCCATTGTCAGCCTTCTCGGCCAGGTCGAATTGCAGTCGCATTTGCTGCTCAGGGTTCGGCCCGTAGCGCTCCACCAGGCCGATATCGCGAGACATGCCGCCCACATGCCCCAGCATCGCGTCGTACATGCTGCCGCCGCCGTACTGGCTGAGATAGGTGAGATATGCATCGGCATCGCGGAAATGAATCTGGCGGCTCTCTGCACCTGAGTTCGCACGTGCGCCACGGCCGCCGCCCTTCCCCGGTTCAATCTTGTTGATACCGCCGCTGGCCAGTGTTTCCCATGCGCGGGACAGCAGCGCGGTAACCTGCGCATCGTTCATCAGGCTGCCGTCCTCCAGCACGTACTGCCTGCGGTCGAGCAGCGGCAGCGTCTTCTGCACCCAATCAGCCTGCGCGGCCGGGTCGCCCTTGCCACGTACCCGCCCTTGGTCATGCGGTTGCGGTAGGTAGCCATAATCCAGCTTGCCGACGTCGCCGCCCGAGGCGTTGAAGCGCTTGCGCATGCCCTCGATGGTATCCAGCCAGGACCGTGCGCCCTGCTGCGCCAGCTTATTGCCAGTGGTACCGGAAGCATTGCTGAAGATTTCACGCGCCAAGTCCCGACTCATGGTGGGGTTCTCGGCGTCGAACAGCAGCATGAGGCCCTTTCGACCGAGGCTCGCATCCTGCTTGCTGGTGGCAGCTTCCATTAGATCCACCAGCCGCGCCATGCTCTCGCGCTTGATGCCCTCGATATACAGCGAAGTCTGATCCAGCTCATGCACCAGCGCACGGTTGCGGCCGGTGGCGTAGTTGGCCATCAGGTCGCCCACGCGGGTTTCCATCGATGCCGTGCGCAGGATCTGCAATTGGGCGCGTTGCACCTTGAGAGCGGCGGCAGCCTGGATATCCTGCATGCCGGCCGCAGCAGCTTCAAGGACGCGCTGGTCGGCGGACTTGGCCGCCCAGCCGCTGGGGTCTTGCCGGGCCAGGCGGCGCATGTTGGCGCTCATGGCATCATCGATTTTCTGGATCTCGCTGTCTGTCAGCGCGCGGCCGGCGGCCTGCTGCACGGCCTGTCTGCATTTCGGGTGCATGGTTTCCTCTCGTTAAGAATTGCGCAGAAAGCATTCAGCGGCGACCTGCAGCAGCCCGGCGTCCTTGGTCTCGGCGGCGGCCTGCTCTTTCACCTTGGCCAGTGCCTCGGCCAGCGGCAGCGGTGCGTCCATACCTTCCAGCTGCACCATCATGTCGGGTGACAGGCGGGCGATTTCAGCGGTCTGGTTGTCGAGGACGGCGGCGGCCGCACCGGCTTGGTTACTCGAGTCAGCAGCAGGATTTCCACCTTCAGCCGCCTGGGGCGTGCCTTTCGTGGCTGCTGGTAAATTTTCAGGTGCAGGCGTACCAGCAGATTTACCACTCTCGAGAGTGCCAGATTTGGCCCCTTTCGCCGGCGGCTCGGCCAGCGCTTGCTGCACGGCCAGGGCGCTGCGCTTGGGGGTGGGGGCATCGATGGCGGCGCGTTGCTGGCGCACCTGGGCAATCTGCTGATCGAGCTGGGCGATCTGCTCATTGGCGCGCGTGGCCTCGGCGTTGCGGTCGATCTGCTGCTGCAGCAGGTCAATACGCTGATTCACATCCTGGCTACGGCCGGTCAGTTCCTTCTTTGCGGCGGCCAGGGCCTGCTTGTAGCTGCCGCCCTCGGCCTGGATTTCCTTGGCGCGGGCGCGCACGGCAGTGTCCGAGGTGTCGGGGAGCTGCTGGCGCAGGGTGGCCAGCTCGTCGCGCATGGATCGGATGGCCCCAGGCTCGGCCACATTACCAGCGTCCTGCAGCAATGCCGCCCGCACTTCTTCCATGCGGCTGCCGAAGTCATCCAGCATTCGTGCCTGCGCCAGATTGTCGAGGTTCAGGGTGTCGCTGACCGAGACTCGCTCGCCAGCGCCAATCTGGTCAGCCGCCCGGGCAAAGGCAGCCAGGTGCTCCTGTGCGCCCGCGATATCGGCGGGGTCTTTCAGGTTCCAGGAATTGACGGTATCGCGGATCAGGCTGACGCGCGCGGCAGCCACGGCCTCCGGGTCTGCAGCGGCAGCCCGGCCAGCCTCGGTGCCCTGCCGCTCTGCAATGAACTTGTCCGTGCGTTCCAGATAGGCGCGAGTCTCAGCGGCCGGCGGGGCCTTCCCTGCCTGCACCGCCTTGCCGGCCAGCGTGCCGCCGTTGTAGTGCGCCAGCGCGGCGCGCCAGTCGCCACCGTATTGCTTGCCCAGGTCGGCCAGGTACGCCGCGCCGGCATCAATCGAGGCCACCGGGTCGCGCACGTTCCCCTTCCCGTACTGCGCCCAGGTGGCATCCATGAATTGCATGATGCCCTTGGCACCCACCGGCGAGGTGGCGGCGCTGCTGCTGGAGCGCTCGCCGGCATTCTTCGCGGCGAGAAGAACCTCGGGCGGCACCCCGGCGCGCTGGGCCGCTGTGACGGCGTAGGCATCGAGGCGGGCATCGTCGTAGCGCAGCGCCTGGCGCTCGTTCATGCCCATGGCCACCAGCTCGCGGGAAGCGGCCGCATCGACCGGTGCGGCAACCGGGCGCGCACCGCGCAGGCCGCGCGAGGCATAGGCACCGAAGCCGGCAGGGATCAGGGTTGCGACGGCCAGGCCGACCGGGTCAAAGGGATCGTACTGCTCTGCGATCTTGTCATAGCCCGCGTTCTGCAGGATGGAGCGGGTAGCTGCCTGCTGGGCGATGAATCCGCCGGGGCCACCGGCCGCGACCAGGCCGACAGTCTGCGCCACGGTGCGGCCGGCCACCGGAAGGGCCGTTGCAGCTGCTGCCGCGCCGCCGGCCACCGCTGCCGCTTTCGTCCGGGTATGGAAATCAACACCCTCGGCTTTCAGCTTCTCAGCCTCCACGAAGGCTTCGTCCGTGCCGGTGAGCACTGCGCCGGGGATCGGCGTGGCCGCAAGAGAGTAGCCAATTGCCTTGGCTCCAAAACGACCCAGGCCGAAGAGGATGCTTTCTGCCACGTTGGCAGTGGCTGGGTCCGGCATCATGGTACGCGCCGTGGCGCGCAGTCCGGTGCCGGTGTCGCTGGTGAAGGCCGCGCCAGATTGAACATCCGCCCGCGCTTTCTCGCCCTCGGCGCCCTGGACGCGCTGGCGCATGTCCTCATCGAACAGCATAGCTGGGTCGGCCTGAATGCCGTAGCCCGCCTGAATGGAACCAAAGGCACCCAGGAGATCCGAGCCGAATGCCGCGGACTCGGTGGCACCGGTGGCCACGCCCTTGGGGAGTGCCTTCGTGGTGTTCCACAGGCTCATGCCAAAAGATGGCTTGGCGGGAGGCGTTGCCACTGGACGCGCCACCCGGTCATCCAGCACCTTGTCGGTGCTGTCTTGGAACATGGACTCAATCATGGGGCGATCCTGAGAGTGATGCGCTGACCTTGGCTGTTCGTGACCAGCGTGCCGCCAGCCTTCACGTTGTAGCGGCCAGGGCCTGCGCTGATGAGTTGGGCGCTGGGAAGCTGCTTGACGAAGTCAGCAGCGGGGATCGAGGTTCCACCGACGTAGACCCGCTGATCGGTGGACTGGGAAGCGATATCGGCGGTCGTGATCGAATTGAGGCGCTTCTCGAAGTCCTTTTCTTCCATGCCGCGCGGCAGCGGGATCTTCACACCATTGCGATCCACGATGCTGCCCACCGTCAGGCGCAGCGCCCGCGCCGGATCCGAGCTGCCACCATCGGCCACCAGGCCAGCGTTGATCAGGTATGCCGAGTTGATGACCTGCTGCCGCACTTCCTGATTGGGGAAGGCATCACCGACGATGTTGGCGATCGCGCCGCGCCATCCGGTTTCCTTGGCCGCGTCGATCATGATGGCCTTGTCCTTGATCGCACGGTCACCGCGCAACAGAAGTTCGCTGCTGTACCGGCCCTGCGTGGTGCGGTCGCCGGCCAGCATCATGGCCAAGCCCAGCGTCTGGTCCTTGTCGTGCATCTGCTTGGCCAGGGCGGCCACTCGGTCGGAATCGCCGATGATGGTGCCCAGGCTGGCCAGTGCGCCAGACTGCTGGTCCGGTGGCAGCGCCTTGACGAGGCGGGCAATCTGGTCAGCCTCCTGCGGCTGCAGCGGCGATACCTTGCGGCCGGCAGCAATCTCCACCTGGCCGATCAACTTCATGCGCTGGGCCAGCACCTGCTGCGCGGTCTGCACGTCGTTGAGCTGGATTGTCGGCGCATCCTTGATGACGCCGCGTTCCTGGGCAGCCTGCCATGGATTCTCGGCATATGCCTTTGTGCCGCCGTCGTAGATGCGCTGGAACTGCTCTTGCACCTTCTGCTCTTCGGGGCTGACGCCGACCGACGGATCAGAGCCGGCGGCGCGCATGCGCTCCAGCGTTGCCGCCTGCTGTTGCAGCGGCAGCGAGGCAAAGCCGGCTACCTTCGCCTGAGACTTCACCAGCTCTTGCACGGGCCCAGCCATACGCGTGCCGGTGGTGCTGGTCACCAGGTCATTGACAGCATCGGTCGAGAGGAAGCGGCCCTGGCTCACCAGGTCGAAATACTTGTTGTAGGTGTCGACGGCCTTGTTCTCCAGGGCGTCCTGCTCACGCTGTGCGCGGTCTCGGTCTCGCTGTGCCTGCGCTTCGATGCCATTCTCGTAGGCATAGGCCTTGGTAATGAGGGCGGTGCGCTTGGCCGGATCGATGGCCTCCCCTTCCGGACCCTGCAGGCGTTCGCGCACGGACCGCACCTGGGCAATGTCACCGGTCTGCGCCGCGCCCTCGATGGCAGCATTGCCGACGTTGAAGCTCGTTCCTTCCTTGAAACTCTGCTTGTACTTGGCAATCTGCTCGGGTTGCCAGCCAGCCTGCGGCCCCATGGTGTCGAGGATCTGCTCGTACTTGGTGATCGCGCCCGGCAGGTCGCGCATTGCATCACGCTGCAGCGCTTCCCCGGTGTTCAGGATATCGGCACCGATGTTCTGCTGGGTGCGCTTGATCGCCGCGCCCTGCACCGTTCGGCCGAGCGCACCGGTGGAGGCTACGAATTGCGGCTCGATGGCATCAATCTGGTACTGCGAGAGCCCATCCAATCGGGCCTTCTTGGCGTCGGCCGCCCGCTTTTGCCATTCAGACATCGCATCTTCAGGCTTGATGGTGCCCGCCTGCAAATCGCGGTCAAGGCCATCGCGCGCATCGTGCAGGTCGTTGTTCAGGCCAGCCATGGCTGAGACTGCGGCCATGCGCTGCTGTTGCTCATCGATGCGCTGGTACTGCTGCGCCAGGTCCATGCCCGTCTGCGCCAGCCCCTGCAGCGCCTGATTCACGCCGCCATCGCTGTTCACCGTGGGCGTGCGAGAGACTTGGGGCAGTACATTACCGAAATTGCCAGTTGGGATCTGTGCCATAGCGATACCTTAAAGAGAACCATCCGCGGAGGAAAACGCGGTAGAGGCAGACGGATTCTTCGTCTTCCAGCCGTTCGTCCGGCCGAATGCAGAGAGCGCACTGCTCGCGCCGCGCAGGTACCCAGCCGTCTGCGCATTGCTGCCCGCAATCTGAAATGCATCGGCCTGCGAATTGAGCTTGGCCCGAGCGTTATTCCCGTTGAGGATGGTGGTCAGCGCATCCTGCTCGCCCTGTTGCTGGATGTCCGACTGCACCAGCTCGGCGCTACCCACGTCCACATTTACCCCCGAGTCGGCAAGGGCTGAGCGCGCCGCCGCTCGCTGTTTCAACGTGGCCTTGCGGATCTGCGCGGCTTCGACCTCGGCCTGGCCGGCCGCAGCATCAGCGTCGGCCTGCGCCTGTGCAGCCTGATAGTTGGCTTGGTCCTTGGCCTGGTTACCCTGCTGGATGGCGCTATATGTCCCAACTGCCGCCGAAGCCAGGGCCGCATACGCGACGAGTTCTACACCTGTTCCCATCACAACTCCTTTTTGAACATGGGGCCGACGTTGGTAAAGCCGGCCCATTCGTAAAATTTAGACAGGCCATCGACATTCAGCCCGGTCGAGATACCCAGCTGCAGCGCGACGGCACCGCGCGCCTTGCACCAGATTTCTAGTGCACGAATCAGCTTCAGGGCCGTGATGCCGTGGCGCTTGCTGGGCTCAATGAAGAAGGAATAGTCGAATCCAAGCTTTTGGTGCGAGAAGAAATATTCGGTGATGCCGCCGGCGAGGCCGCCGATCACAACACCATCGCGCTCGGCCACGAAGACCACGCCAGCGCCATCCATGAGGGCGTGCATGGTGGCCTCCACCTTCTCCGGGTCGAATGGGATGTTGCGAAAGAACGAGGCGGCGTGCAGCATCGCGCCCAGTTCAAGGATGCGCGGGATATCATCGGGAGTGCCGGAACGGATCATGGGTATCAGTCGTTGATGGTGATCTTGCGGATGACGTCCAGCAGATGGAACGGTGCCGGATATGGCTGTTCGATGATCTGCTGCGTGGTGTACACCTGGTCGGAAAGAGTCAGCACCCGGTAATCCCCGGTGACCTGCGGCGGTGGCGTGTCGAGCACCTGAGTGTCAAACTGGCGGAACTGGACGGGCTTGCCGTTGACGACAGCGGCCTGGGTGTTCAAGACACGGATCAGCACTTCGCGCACCGAGACAGGATTACCTTGCGAGGTGGTCCCGTTGGCACCCAGCTCCGGTTGCATCAACTCGATGCGGGCGGTGTAGGCCAGCCCGATCTGCACGGACTTGGCCGCGCGCGTCAGCGTGATCTGGCCGCCCTGCACGGTGAATTCGCCGCGATAGGACTGATCTGCATAGACCTGGACCTTCAGGCCTTCCAGATGCCCGAGGCCATTCCAGGTGGTCTTCCCTGCCGCGTCGCTGGCGACCACTGCGCAATCCAGCATCACGTCTCGGTCAAACACCTCGATGTAACGTTTGAGAACGCCGCCGACCGTGCGCGCGACGATGACATAGGTATCTTCTGCCGTGGCCGTGGGGATGGTGGTGATGGATTCGAAGCTGCCCTGAGTGATCCAGCGCCCCCAGCCGACTACCTCCTGGTCGACGTCATACGCGCACACCGCCATCACCCCATCATTGCGGATCGCGTACAGGGTCGAATCCTTCTTCTCGAAGGACATTTCACGGATGCCGCTGCTGGTGATGTGCTCAGCGAAGATCGTGCGGTCAGGTGCCGGGAAGCCGTCGATGTCATACCGGTAACCCATGGCATGCACCTTCAGGCCTTCGGCGCTCACGAACAGCAGCTCGTTGCCGACCTTCAGCGGCCGCACCGTGCCGCTGCAGCCCGCGCTGGATTCGTCGTTCTTGTCGATATTGGTCGGCGTGATGGACTTGTCCGTGCCGCCGGACAAGCTCATTTCGTCCGACTCGGTCAATACCAGCATCTTCCGCGAGGGCGCGAGGTGGTTGATCGGGCTGTTGTTGGCACCGTCTAACTCGAAGGCGAAGGCATCATCGTCATTGGTACCGATCTGGAAGCTCAGGTAGCCGCGGATCACGCTGCCCCAGACCGTCTGCGGATAGGCAAAGCTGTTGGCGTAGTACAGGCGCTGCTTGTTGATGGTCACCGCCCTGGGGTAGCCGCGCGTGCTGTTGTTCCAGGCATTCTCCATGAGCGCCCATGCCAGCGGCGGTGCCGCCACGGTGGTCTCGATGGGCGACAGCGCCTGAGCGGATACTCGCTCCGAGCTGGTGAAGGCAATAATCTTGGCCAGGCCGCCGTTGATCGAGACATACTTGCCCACATCGCCAGCGGTCCAGAGCGCAGGCGACATGATCAGTTCCAGTCCCTGATTTGTTTCCGCCGCAGTCCCAGGCGTCAGCGTGGCATTGGGCGTGGTGCCGATGTCAGTGAATGGCTCCGTCAGGAATGGTGCGTTGGCCATCGTCCATGACGCATCACCGAATCGCTGCAGGCGCTGCGGATAGACGGCCTGGTGCGCAAAGAAGGCAGTATCCGATTTCTGGACATAGCTCACCTCTGCAAGCTGGCCGATGGTGTAGGGAGAGGCAGCCTCATAGCTTCCGATGCGGGCGCGGTTCTTGTAAAACCACAGGTAACCGCCGCCCATCAGGATCACATAGGCTTGGCTGCGGCTGTAGACAAAGCTGATCAACCTGGCCTGCAGCGAGCTTTTCACCTCACCGATAAAGCGCGTGCCCGGCCGGCGCATGGCACCGCCCTGGATCGTCACGATGCAGTTCTCCAGCGTCTTGCAGCCGTTGGCATACTTCGCCACATCCATGCGGCCCAGCGCCACCCGGGGCGACAGCTCGCCCGAGGTGAAGTTTGTCTGAATGATCGATGCGCGGGCCATATCAGTAGCGCCCCATGATCAGCGGCGAATCGTCGCCCAGCATTGGCGAGGGGTTCTCCTGAGAGTCAACGTTGCGCGCCACGCGTGCCAGGTCGACATACTCGCCCTTTAGCTCATCACGCAGGCTCGTCGATTGGGTGATCGGATACGCCAGCTTCCACAGCAAGCGCGCCGTCATCAGCTCCACCAGCTTGGAATCCCAGACGCTCTCCGGTGCGCGGTAGACATATTCGATCTTCAGCGCAGTGCCAGAAGCCAGGATGTTCTTGCCCTCGATCTTGAAGTTTTGCGCGTTGTCGCTGTCGATGGGCCGGTCTCCGATGGCGATCAGGCGCAGGAAGTCAGCCGGCAGAGGGAACTGAGCTGCGAAGCCGAAGGCCGGGACGGTGGAAGACGGGGAGAGGATGGTGCGAGCGCGTGCGCAGTTCCAGGGGAACTCGCGCAGGATGGCATCGCGCTCTTGCGGATAGAGGTTGCTGCAGAGGCGCGATGCATCGGTGGCCTCGGTGAAGGACGCGATGGGTGCCTTTCCGAGTTGCAGCAGCGCGGCGCTGCAGATCGAGATATTGGTTGCGATGATGGCCTCCCTACGGAAAAAAAGGGGCGACCGAAGCCGCCCCGAAGGATCAACAGCAGGAGCGCAGCGAATTAGGGCGCTACGTACTGGACTTCAACGCGAATTGCCGCGTTGGCCAGCGGGGTTGCACCACCGAAGGTGCCGTACAGTTCCACGTCCTGCGGCATGACGTAATACTGGCCGCCAGTGATCTTGCTGCCGGTGTTCACCTGGCCAGAGCTGGCAGCGGCCAGGGATGCGGCGTTGATCAGTGCGGTGGCATCGATGGCCACGCCGGTGACCGCATCGCGGATGCCGATGCTCAGGGTCGAGGATGCGTTGCCAGCAGCATTCGACAGGTACGGGGCCAGCAGGCGTGCGCCCTTCGGGATGATGATGCCGGTGCCGAAGGTATCGCCGCTGGCAGCGCTGTAGGCGGCAGCGGTATCGATGATCGCAACGCGCTCGCGGTTGTTGGCGGTCGCGGTCATCTTGCTGCCGGCGACCTGCGCCACTTTGGTACGGGTGACAGTGCTCAGTTCAGCCATGATTTACTCCAAGAAATTTGTCCTGTGATTGACGACAGCGCCACGTGGGCGCTGCCACTTATGGATTACTGGTACGAGATCTGGACAACCTTGGCCTCGTCCTGGCGACCGGCACCGTAGGAACCCTCGATGCTGGTCTGCCACAGGTTCTTCTTGTCCGGACGCTTGTCCACGTCGCCCTGCTCATAGCCATAGCCGAAGTGCACGGCCGACTTGGAGTAGGCGGCGCTGGTACGCACGCCAGCGACGTTGCGCACGCGCTCAAACGGGATCCAGGTGAAGCCCATCCACTTGCCGCCCACGCCACCTTCCTGCAGCATCTTGCCGGTCATGAAGTCGGCGCTGGTCAGCGTGGTGTCCGACAGGATCTGGGTCAGCGCCAGCGAGTCGTACAGGAAGAACAGTTCGTCGCCATCACCGTCCACGCCGTCGGTTTCGTTGGCGCGGAAGATGGAGCGAGCCTGGATGATCTTGGCCTTGGTCAGTCCGGTGCCGCCAGCGGCGATGATCTGCGAGGCCGGCAGCTGGTAAGTGGTCTGGCCGTCGAAGCTCACGATGTTGTTCAGCACCGCATTGAAGATCACATCGTCGATCTGGCGATTGCGCGCGGCGATCAGGGTCTGCATGTACTGGCCACCGGTGACCGGGTTCACCAGCATCTTGGGCAGGTCGGCGCGGTCCATCGGCAGCGCCTTGAAGTAGTCGCGCAGCGGCACGTTGCGGGCGGTGTGGTCGATTTCACCGAAGATGGTGTCACCGTGGCGGACGGTGTTTTCGTCCATGTTCACAGCGCCCAGGTTGTTGATCGTGAAGCTGGCCCCCACGATCTGGCCACGGTCGGTGACGGTCTTGCGCAGGCGGGAAACCTTTTGCTGAGCCAGCAGGCGCAGTTCATTGTCGAATCGGGTGACAAACTGCCGGGTTACGGTATCAGTCATTTTCTAGCTCCGAAAATTGAGAAAAGGTGGTGTTTGCCTTTGCCTGTTTCGGGTTGTCCGTTTCCGGGCCTTACTCGGCTCAGTAGCCAGGTTGTCCAATGCTGGGCCTGATGCGTTGCATGGTATGGAGTTGCCTTGTCGGAATCCCGACAAAATGAAAACGGGCCGCACGATGGCGGCCCGCTGGGGTGGGTAAAACGACCGTTACTGCTTCATGCCGTTCGGGTTCTTCGCGTACCAGGCGTTCACCTGGTCGGTGACCTTCTTGTGCTCGGGGTGCGCCTGGTTGGTATAGGCCTCGCTCACGATAGCCGCCTCGATGCTGAAGCCCGCCGGCAGCGCGTTGTTTGCAGCGTTCGGGGTCTTGTCCTCGGAAACCTCGTCAGCGAAGGATGCGAGGATGCGCAGCGCCATGGGGTTGTTGCCCACTGCCGCCTCGACTTCGGAGAACGGGACGCCCATCTTCTCGGCCACGCGGTTGGCCACGGTGAATGCCCCCGCGAAATTCGCCTTGGCGCTCTCGCCCCACAGCTGATTGAGCTGGGCGACGACTTCCTGGCTCTGAGCCTGTGCCTGGCCCTGCACCAGATTCGGCAGCAGGTTGAGGTATTCGGCCATCACGCCGGCATACTGCTCCTGCGACAGGCCAAGGCCGTGGGCCTTCTTGGCGAACTCCGCCGTGTCCAGTTTCACATCCTTCAGCGCCTCGGGCATGTCGGGCATCTTGTACTCGGCGGGATCCTTCGGACGGATGCCACCAGCACCCATGCGCTTCTCCAGCTCCGCCCGCGACTCCTCGGTCTTGCGCAGCATCGCTTCCACGTCGAAGGTGCCGTCGTCCTTCTTCACATGGAATTTCTCGGGGACGCTCTCCAGCTTCCATTCCGGCGCGCCGCCAGCGGACAGCGCGGATTGGCCAGCAGCACCTTCCTGGCCACCTGCACCAGCACCGCCGCCCTCACCCGCCGCACCGGCCGCGCCGGCATCTGCTGCCCCAGCAGCGCCGACCTCACCGCCGCCACCCGCGCCGGCGTCGCCGGCAGCCGCATCCATCAGCACGAATTTCATCCAGTTGCGATTACGCATCTTCTTCTCCTACGTTGTTGGCCAGGTTGATCTGCCGCACGATGAACTGTACGACGTTGTTTTCCCCACAGTGGGTATAGGTCTTGAGCACCGCATCGATGCCACCGGCTGTCACCGCCGGCTTGGAAAAGCGGCGCACCAGGTCTTCCAGCACCTGGACGCCGCGCGGATTGTCTTCGAACAGCGCCTTGTAGTCGTCGGCGGTGATGATAGGTTCAGTCTTGTGGATGCTCATGGGATGTCTTATGCAAGGTTGGGAGTGCCGAAGTTCGCTGCGGTCCATACTGCGATTTCTTCAATCTGAGCGTTGGTCAGGACGCCGGCATATTTGAGGAGTCGATAGATATTCCCGGTATGGAATTGGGTCATGCCGCCCGAGACCATGCGAGCACCCACCACCACAGTGTTGATGCCGGTTGCCAGATCTGCGCTGCCTGTTGATGCTACTGGCGTGCCGACTCCATCAAAGAACAGGTAGCAGTTGTTCACACCCGACGGGTTGGTAGAGATAGCGATATGGATGCTCGTATCGTTCCCCGCGCCGGAAGAAGCATCAGCATTTGCGCCGGATGTGTCACTTCGTCTGGCCGTCACATAGGAGCCTGCACTGTTGATCTTCAGGATCTCTTGGCGGTTGACCGTGGTTCCTGATGCGCTGTTGACCTCCCCGAAGATGCCAGTTGTCATCGTCAGCGCCGCTCCAGCGCTGTCAAAAATTACGACGTCGGTCCCGCCCGCTTGACCGCCAGCAGCAGACAGGAACTGGGAAGCGGTACCCAGGAACTGGGCCACGTACTTGCCATTGACGAGGGCACGCGTCGGGCCGGTATTGCTTCCGTTCGTCAGGGCCAGGGATGTGCCGTCAGCACCGGCAAGTTGGGCAATGTTGGTCTGCGCGCCATTCATCGTTACCAGCGCGCTATTGTCGGGGTCCCACGAATACAGCAGCGACGGTGCGCCAGAGATCACAGGCGCGGGGGTACCCATCCCAGCGATTCTGCGATGCCGCGATGACCGCAAAAGCTGCGAAGTCCTCATACCAGCGCCCATTCGTTCGGACCCACGCGCATTGCAGCGATGGTGCCGTACTGCGTCGAGGCGGCGATGCCAGCCGGGCTGCGCAAGGTCACGCCCGCACCGGCCACGAAGCTGACAGCACCGGCACCAGCCTGATACGCGGCCACCATTTCGTTGCCCTGCCAAGGGCCGGTCGAGTCATTGGGGATGGTGATCTGCACGGCGCTGGCCGAGTTCACATCGATGCGGCCGTTTGCGTCAGCAGCTGTCGCAACGGTGTTGCCGGTGACAGCGCGGCGCGGGCCATTGGTATCGATCGAGACAACCCAGCCGCTGCCGGTGAGAGTTGCATTGAGTGGCATGACTGTTCCTATTGCGAAAGAGTGTTTTCAACGACCTTCTGGCCTGCGGCCTGCATCAGCTCTTGCTGCTGGGCCTGGGCTTGGGCCTGCTGGCGTGCCTGGTTGTCGGCTTGGCGCTTCTCGGCCAGCTGGTCCGGGCCGCGCAGCAGCTTGGCCGGCACGCCGAGCGCGAGGCCCTTCTCGTAGTTCGCGGCATCCATGTCAACGACGTCCAGCGCTGCTGTATTGCCTGTGGCCGCTGCCTGCTCCATGAGGCCGCTGATGAACATATCGAGAGCGGTAACCTCTTCCATCTTCTGGGCACGGGCCAGCGGGCTGATGTACTTGACGATGAAGTCACGGCCCAGCAGGGATTCCGGGATTGGGCCGAGTTCGGCAGTGAGCGCGCCAGCACGGTAGGCGATGGCAAAGCAGCGTTCGATCATGACCTGCAGGTACTCGCCCTGGAAGCGGGCAAACATCGGGCCCAGCTGCTGGCGGATCTGGGTGGCGCGCAGTTGCACTTCGGTGGCCGAGCGCACAGGGCCATCCAGCGGGGTGAGCTGGTCGGCCAGCAGGGACCGGCTGATGCTCTTGCGCAGCTGCTCGGCCTTGGAGAATGTCACTTTGAAGTCTGCGCCAGTATTCAACGGCTGCAGGTTGTCCATATCGGCCATCATCACCACGCGGCGCGGGCCGATCTTCAGCGTGCGGGCATTCAGCACGCCATCGTCCTTTGCCTTCCACATGCCAGACGCCGCGATGTCCAGGCTCTGCAGCTCCATGCGCAGGATGTCGTTCAGGGTCTTGACGGTGGGCAGGACGTTGGAGCCGATGCCGGTGGCGTAGGGCGTCGAGGGGATCAAGCGCCAGCGCGGCACGGCGCAGGGGAACTCATGGAATCCGCTGTCGCGCACCAGGTGCTTGCCGTCCTCGATATGCACGGACTTGAAAGGCAGATTCTTGCTCAGGATGCCTTTCTTGCCCTCGCGGTTCGGGTAGATGGCCCAGGTCATGTTGATGGTCTCGGACAGCTTGCCGTCGTTGAACTTGCGCTGCGTGGCCTCGGACATGGCATCAAGGCCGTATTCGGCCACGGCCTGTTCCACGGTCGGGCACCACTGGCGGTGGATCGTGTCCACGCGGCCCTTGGAGGTAGAGGCAGCGACATAGCACTGCCAAAGCGGCCAGGGTTCGAAGTTGAAGCCGCCGATGGGCTTGCCCTGCTCATCCTTGGCCTGGTCGATGAACATGACAAACCAGCCGGCCGGGATCAGGTCGCTAAGGTTCTCGTAAGCGGTGGAGTCGAAGCCGGACGAATGGATGTTCTCGAAGAGGAACTGTGTCGCGCCGTCCATCCAGCGGGTCTCGTCCTCGGCCTTCTGGCCGGCGTCCAAGTCAAACCAGCGGGAGTTCGGCGGGTGCATGCCGGATGCAATGGCCGACTTCAGGGTCTCGGCATCGTCCATTGCGGTGTTGTCGTAGAGGCGCGCGCGCTGGGCGGCCGCCGTGTTGCTGGCACCATCGGTCGCGCCGTACCAGCCGATGGCACGCTCGGGCGCAAGGTAGTCGAACACCTCGCGCCAGTTGGAGTCGTGAGTCTGCCGCTGGCCCACCATGAGGCCATGCCGGCGCATTACCTTGTCGACGAGTTCGTTCATTGCCCGAGCGTGGCCTTACCGAGAGAAAGCGCAGTGCCTGCGCCGGTGGAGAGTGCGGACGCCTGTTGCTGGCGACGGCGGGCGGCATTCGAAGAATTCGTCTTCTGCGCCGCCTCGGCCGCTGCTGTTGCTGCTTCCGCCTTGGGATCGGTCTGTACGACCGCAGGGGTACCGCCGCCGCCGCACATGTCAGGCGGCCTTCGCGCCAGCGGTGACCTGCCACACCTTCGATTCTGGGACAAACCAGCCATCCTTCGTCAGCACCGGGACGGTGGAGGCACGCACGGTCTTGTCGTCGATGCTGGGCAGCGGGACCGGCGCTGGGCTCTGCGCTTGGGCGGTGCGCAGGCCAGCGGCCAGCAGCGCCTTGACCTGCTCGGCCAAGGCAGCATTCTGCTCGGCCATAGACTCGGTGATGGCCTTCATCTCGTCCAGCTGGGCCTGCAGCGAGGCGTCAGCGCCGGTAGCGGATTCGCCGCCGGTTTCGGTGGTACTGGTCGTGGTGCCGGTGACCTGAGCGTCAGCCTGGGTATCGGTGGTGCCGGTGATGGTGGGATCCTGGCCGGGGGTGGCCACGGTGCGAGGGGAAGTCGCCATTGCTGCTCTCCTGGTTGTGTTGCCGGCGCTGGCCGGAATGGGTCAGCGGCAACTGTACCGAGAAGGCCTGTCGGAATCCCGACAATCAGAATCGGGCTATGCGGGGGATCTGGTCGCGGTTCTGGCCCGTGACCTGGCACCAGAGGGCGATGACGCGCTCACCGTCAGGATGGCGCGGGGTGGCGTCGAGGTCACGCCAGCCGATGAGGGTTGTCCGGGGGATATCCACGGCAGCGGCCAGCGTCTGCAGCGTGTAGCCGCGACGCTGGATGTCCAGCAGGATCTGGAACCAATCCGCCGGGTGCATGACCGGGACTCTGGAAATCGTCATAGGGTAAGCCTCGACTCAGTTCCCGACCGTGAATTCGACATCGGTACGATTTCCGCCAGGTACGATTTTGACGCTCTCCAGTCGCCAATCCTCGAAAGTATTGACGTCTGTTCGGGCAATGACATGCACCTGAGCATCCTCGGGCGCTGCTTTCAGCAATTCGATCAGTTGTGCGACTGTCATCAAAAAACCTTTCTGGGTTACCATCGCAAACGCGCGCGCGTGCGCGAGCGTAGCCAGGTCAAAAACAACGATTTCCAAGGGGAACAACGATGAAACGAAACACGGAATTGCTGAGCAAGTTACTGATTGAAATGGTCGAAATGGAGTCTCATCTTGCTAGCGGAAGTAAACTTCTTTCCTCCTTCTCACCAGCATATGATCGGAAGGAAATCGCTTACCACGTAGAGCTCCTGATCGATGATGGATTGATCGTACAGGCTGGCTCATCTCCCTCCCACTATCGCGTGACTTCTGCCGGGCAAGACCATTACGAGCGGGTAAAAAGCGGATACGCTTGGTCGTCCAAATAACTTCATGCATGCGCCCGCTTCGGCTCCGCAGCCATTGCATCCAGCGCAGCAAGATCGAATCCTGGGGCGAAAGGATCGCCGAGATCCTGCTGCATGCACCAAGTCTGCAACCGGATATACCCGTTAGCAGCGCATTGCTCATATCCGGCCCGATGGGCAGCAGCCAGGACGGTAAAGAAGTTGACCATCTCCGGACAGTCGGTAAAAGCCGTTCGCACCTCTGCCTTGTCCTCGGCGTTCCACTCGTAGCGCTTGGCCAGGTACTGCAGGTCGGCGGATAGGCTGGCGGGATAGAGCATCGTCAGAACTCCACTTGGGCGGCGGTGAGGGTGGGCTCGATGCGGTAGACCCTGGGCCGGTCTAGGCGTGATTCCAGGTACTGCATGGAGTTCGGATCAAACCAGAAGCCGTAAGAGCCCTCCGTCTCGCCGTGGCGCTGCTTCTCCAGGTTCACCATACAGTCCGGTGCATCCACGTTTTCGTGATTGCCCTTCCGGATCTCGTCCTCTTTGGCCTTGTTCCGCCAGACGATGAAGATGTTGTCGACCAGATCGGCAATGGCTCCCGAGCCCTTGATGTCGAACTTGCCGGGCATCTTGTGCTCGCTGTCGCCCTTCTTGACGTGCAGCACAAGGTGCACGTGGACACCCGTATCTTTCGCGATCGTACAGAGGCTGTTCACGAAAGCTTTCTGGCCGTTGTAGTCGTCTTCCTGCGCAATCACCTTGGCCAGGTTGTCGACCACGAAATGCTGGACGCCGAATTTCTCGACTGCGTAGCGGATCACCGCGAGGATAGTGCGGGGATCGCTGCTGCCCACGTGGTCGTAGATCCACAGGCGGCTGTCGGTCCAGCGATGGAAAGCCTTCAGGAAGGGCACAGTCACGTCGAGGCGACCACCGGCCTGCCTTGCCATGCGCGCCATCACCTTGGGCGGCGCCATCTCCAGCGAGGCGATGCAGACGCGCTGGTGCTGGTCCATCAGGTCCAGGCTGACCTGCCCCACCACCTGGCTCTTTCCGTGGCCGTTGATACCGGCCCACAGGCTCACCTCACCGGGCCGGAACTCGAAATCGCCATGCGTCTTGCGCCAGCCCATCTGGACCTTCGGCGCATCGGCTGGCTTGAAAAAGTGATCGATGACGGCATCCAGCATGGAGCTGGCCGGCACTACCCTATGCTCGGCCGGCGGCTCGTCCATGTAGGCCGAAAAATCGATGTCGTCGGGAATCGTGTGCATCAAGGGCTCCATGCAAAATTTTCGTTATCGAAGTCCGACCAGGGGGTGGACTCTCTCGCCCACCGCCAGGCGGAACGGGACTTTTCGATGTCGTCTGGGTGAGGGAGCACGACAATGCGCGCGCCCTTGAATTCATCCACGTTCCAGACGTGGAGCTGTGCCGGCGACTCTTTGCCGATGGCCAGCAACATGTCCCAAGCCGGCTTTCGCGTTTGAGCGTTGACCATGAGGCACAGTTGCAGCCCGATCACCCAGCGCCAGTCGTAGGTGCTGTCGGGGTTCACGAACACCGTGTGATTGGTCTCGGCCACGGGCCCGATCAGCGAGACTAGGATCAACTCATCGGGCTTCTGGCCTCGCATGCGCGCATCGATGATGGGCTGTGCTCCCTTCGGGATCGAGATCATTTCGCACCTGCAAACCGTGGGTCTCGACGCCAGGACTCGCCATCAGCGTGGGGAGACGATGCCGCCGCGTGGCCTGGCACAACGCCGTCGTGGTAGTGGCCCTCCAGCGTCTTGGCAAAGCCGGCGGGCGAAAACAGAAAATCGAGGCCGGCACGGAAAGGCTTCTTGCCATCGCGGCCAAGTACCCTGCCGGTCAGGAAGTCCGACTTGGCGCAGTAGGCGAAGAACGATCGCCAAGCTTCCAGGCCAGCAGCCTTGGTCTGGTAGCCGAACGGTGCGGCCGCCAAAGTGGCCGCTTCACCCCAGCGTGCTCGGATCGATTTTTTCCGCGCTTCGGTGACCTGCAGAACCTTCGGATTTTTCGGCAGAAGTTCGTGGTACAAGTTGACCAAAGAACCGACCGGACAGAGCCTCACGTCATCGTCAGATGACGAAGAAGATGTCTTTTGTTTAGTGTCTTTTGGAATAGTGTCTTTTGTGTGTACCGAATCGGTACCACCGACCTGTACCGAATCGGTACCAGTAGCGCACCGAATCGGTACATGTACTGATTCGGTACCAGGGTGTACTGAATCGGTACCATCAGAACCCAGTAACGGCGCGGGTTCCAGCGCAGATGAAGATGCCTCAGAGGTGAAATTTCCCTCATTTTCGTTACCATCCTCCCCCTGTACCGAATCGGTACCACCTACATGTACCGAATCAGTATCACCCTGTACCGAATCGGTACCAGCAAAAGCGCCCTTAAAAAGGTCCTGACTGATCCACAATCGATGGTTTTTTTGGATGCCGATGACCGACCCAAATCGGCCCGCAGTTTTAGTGATGACGTTTCTGCCGGCAAGGCTTCCGAGGGTCGCGGTGACATGTGAACGCGCCATATTGCAGAGGGCGGCGATCTGGCTGGCCGACATATCGTCAGCCTTTTTGTTGAAGCCGTAGGTCTTCCGCACGATCGCCATCAGGACCAGCAATTCGCGCTGCGTGAAGCCGAAGGCCAGTATGGCCTCCAGGAGCGAATTCGCGATCCTGATGTAGCCGTCTTCGACCTGGGGGCTGTTTTGTGCTCGGGGCATTTATCCGGCCTTCGATTCCGAAGAGTTGGCAGCTGCGGCAGCCTGCTCCAGCCATTGAATCAGCAGCGGAATCCGCTGGTGGTGAACCCGGACGATGTCTTGTTTCTCGCTGTCTTCGTGGTTCTGCGAGATCCACACATCACCAGCATCAGCGAAGACTTCGAACTGTTTTGAGGTGGGCATACGAGCCTTTCATCGAGCCGGATTGAAGGGTCGAGGCGTGACGCGGTGGGCTCGTATCACCACATCGCGGCTGCGCAGCCGCTGCCTCGTTTGAAACAGGTGGGAGTTTCCAGCGTGCTAAATTTCAGTTTCCACACATCGTTTAACGACAAAGGAAACTCCCATGAGCGCAACAAAGTTTTTCAAAGACAACATCGCCCGAATTGCCCAAAACGACCCTATCCAATGGAATACGCAGAGGGGGCTGCTGGCGATGGCAGAGATGCTCGAACAGCAAGCAAAACAGATTCGGGATCTGCAATACCAAGTTCAGCGGCTTGAACAACAAGTACGGCGATAGAAAATTCGGTTGCGGTAAGACGAGTGGTTTCTCGTGAAATGAGCTTCTCCATCGCGGTCATTCGTCCTCCCTGGCCAGTTCAATCTCGGAAAGGTAGTCAGTGACCGGCCGCAGCGTCTCCGGCCGCATCCGCAGCTGGCGGTCGCGCTCAATCGCGGCCGCCCTCTTCTCTTGCTCTTCATTCAGGCGCGCCGCCTCTTCCTGGGCGCGCGCTTTCGTCATTCCCGTCGATACGACGCTCATCACAAAGCAGCCAGGTGTGGGATAGCCGACGGCATATGAGCCGTTATGCAGTGGACCGATGGGGGTGTGGGTGAGCATGGCGTAACTACCTATGCCGCCGATTTAGTACGACTTTCGGAATACATGGCGGAGCAATCCATAGGGGTCACACGCCCACTGGAGACGCGCATCAACTCGAGTGAATAGTCCAATGTCACTCTCGTAATCCCGCACTCCCACTGGCTGACAAGGCTAGGCGAAGCGGGGGGAATCAATAGCTCCCCGAGGCGTTTCTGCGAGAGCTTTTCCTGTTTTCGGTATTCATCCAAACGCATCATTACCTCACAAAATAACAGTGGAACTAATTATTTTTTATAATAGCACTACTGTTTGAATAAAACCAGCAATCCTATTAAGGTGAGTCATGAGCAAAAATATCTCTGCAGAACAATTGGAAGACGCAGCGCGCCTGAGAGCAATCTTTGAGGGACGTAAGCGGGAGGATCGATCCTGGACTCAGGAGCGGCTCGCTCAGGAATGTGGATGGAAAACTCAGTCGGCTGCGCAACAATATTTGAATGGGCTGGTTCCATTGAACCTTGATGCCCTCATCAAATTTTCTCTGGCCCTCGACGTACCGGTTACCGATATAAGTCCGTCTCTAGGGGCAAAAATATTGGCAGTACGGACTTCGCCTAGCCTAGCAATCAGCATTTCACCTCAAGCGCAGGCTGTCGCTACGGCGTTCGACAAGCTCGACACCCCTGCCAAGAAGGCGGCCGTCATCGCTCAACTGGAAGCGTTCAACGTGCTCTGAAATTCACGGTAGAAAGTTCGTATGTCCAATCAGTCACCCCAATCAACCGCTCCTTTTCCTCCAGATTTTTCACTTGAAAAGTACAGCGCGGTTTCATCCTTCACAATCGTTGATTGGGCCGTCAATCTCAAGAGGCGGTCATATTGCCGGTTTCTTCTCGGAGAAAATTGGGAAGAACCCACTCCGCTATTCAATGCGCTATTTCCAAATCACAAAGAAGAATTGCGCCGGCAGGCGACCTCCTTTAGTGAGAATTTGATCGCCTTTCCGGTAGAGTCAACAGAGGGCCTGCAATCGAATTTTTGGGGCGGATCTGAGGGCAAGCATGTGACTGATTTCACAATGAATGACTATTGCATCTATGCGACAGACCTAGAAAAAGAAGATGATGACCCTCCAAACGAGCTTGAGCGCTACGTCCAAATTTACCGGAAGAACGAGCTCGAACACGATGAGAGGTCTATTGAACTCCAGAAACCGCTATGGAAAGCTTTTCAAGAAACAGGTCTTTATGCGGAACCCCGTGTACTAGTCAAGATTGATCTGGAGGGTGCGGAAGAAGCCATCATTTCGGATTTTGTGGTGTGGTTGAAAGAAACAAGGCAGGCATTTTCCCTCCATACACCTCGTACCCCTGGGAAATTGCCATCAGATCAGGAGTTTCAGGAGTGGACGCAGATGATGATTCTCCCGTATCTGGATTTAACTCTTTGGGCACAGGCGCACGGCGTTGAGATCACACAACATGCCATAGGCTCAGCATTATTCCCAGACGAATATGATGTGAATCTTGCGGAGCGTATTCGCAAGGTTACAAAACCGCGCGCACTAAAAGTGAGTACAGAAAGCTATGTCCGCGCACTTCTTTCTTTAGCTGCTGCATCCTTAGCGGAACCAAAAAACTGAAAAGTGATTCCGGAACCCAAATGAACAACTATGAGCCCGGAGCGTATTCGTCTCCGAGCCAATACGGAATATTATTTAGCAGTTCTCATCCCTCGACCGCCCTTCGCCTGTTCGGCACACTTCGGAGCACTCCTTCTCACAGTCATCGATAAAGATTTTTTGTGGATCACACAAATAACAGTAACACTATTGACATGAAATAACAGTGTCACTAATATTTAATGGCGCGCACGATGATTTACTGGGATTGAATCAGGAATTTACAAATACCGAAGGGTCAACAGATGAGAACGAAAGTCCATAGTTCAACATGTGCGCTGGACGCAGGCGCATCCAGCGTCAAGGTAGTAGCGACCAATACCACCTCTGCCACACAAGCGGCACGCCCCAAAGATGCTGGCTATCTGGCCCATATGGCGGATCAGCTTGCGTCGCAGCTGGAAATCCTCCATGTTTTCGCGACACAGAATCCAGAGTCGTGCAATTCTGCCCTGGCCGGTGCCATCGGCGTGGCGCTCAATGCGGCCGCCGCCCTGAGTCGTGAGCTCGACGTGCTGGAGGCGGCAGAATGAGCGCCCTCATCCACATCAAAGACGGCGAGCCCGTCACCACCTCTCTGGCCATCGCAAAAGGCACGCAGACCCAGCACAAGAACGTGATGGAGTTGGTGCGCAGCTACTCCGAAGATCTGGGCCGATTCGGAACGGTCGCGTTCGAAACGCAATCCTTTGAAACAGCCGGCGGCAAGCAGCAACGCGAGATTGCCTTGCTCAATGAGCAGCAGTCCGCACTGGTGATTGCCTACATGCGTAACAGCGAAATCGTGCGCCAATTCAAGATCGCTCTGATCAAGGGTTTCTTCGACATGCGTGCGCAGCTCTCCGCGCAGAACACTCTTGCGGAGCTGCCGCCCGAACAGCGCGCTCTGGTTGCGCTGATGGTCGACAACGCCCGGATCAAGGCCCAGCAGCAAGAGATTGTCGCCGTTCAGGAAGCTCACACCGAGAGCATCAAGCGCTTGGAGGTAAAGCAGTCCGCTTTCGAGGATGGTGCTGGCTACTTCACCGTCATCGGGTACGGCGCCATGCACGGCATCAAGATCGACCACGCCACGGCAATCCGCGTCGGTCGGCGCGCTGGTGAACTGAGCAAACGCCAGGGCATTCCGGTCGGCAAGGTCCGCGATGTGCGTTTCGGCCAGGTCAACTCGTACCACGAAAGCATGCTGGACGCCGCCTTCATCGAAATGGGGAGTGCAAAATGAGTCGCGTACAAGACCTCTCCGGCGTGCCGGACCTGCAGACGGCCATCACACAGATGCGCGCCGCGTTGGAAAATCTCAGCCCTGTGACGCCAGTCGTGCCGGGAAACGCCAGGCTGCTCGACGATCTGCTCCCTCTGATCGCCCGGGCCCTTCCCGGCACGCTGAATATTGTCATCACCGGTGAGCGTGCCAAGCGCTTCCACTGGGCACTCAGCGACATGATCGATATCAACGTCTCGCTCGAATCTTCGGCTGCGACGTTCCCCGATCATCACCCCCTCGAGCCAGGCCAAATCCATCCTGCCATTGCGGTTGAAGCATTTTCGGCCGGCATGTCCAAGCGACTTGATCTGCTGCTGGAGATCCTTGCGAACGAGGAAAAGCCAGGGGTCACCAATGGTCGCTAATCGTCCCGCCAACTTGCCCACGCGCCTGCGCGTGGATACATACCAGGTGCAGAAGAGCATGTATCTGATCATCGGCGGCGAGTTCAAGAAGACAGTCACGCTGGGCCTGTCGCCGCTGTTCGGCAGCCGTTTCGCCGCGGTAAAGGCGCTGCGCAAGCTTCGCAAGAAGCACCCCACGGCGACACTGACGCACAACCACGCGGACTTTTCCAGCGAGGATCGCGCCATGCGTAGCACCTTTCTGTCACAGGTTGTGCGTCCTGGAGATAGGCATTGAACTCGCTCAACTTAATGTCGTGCATCCATAGCGACTCGCCGTCTCGTGCGACTAGCGGTTCTTCCACCTTTTCCAGAAGTTACCTGGTACTGGATCGCCGATTGCTTGATCGAGTCCCTCCAAGAAGCGGAGTGAAATTAGTGCGTATCAAAACCATGAGTTTTCGAGAGGAACGAAGCCATGGCCTTGGCCTCACCCAATCGAGTGAGGCAGTTACTAGCGCTATCGATGATCAAATCAATGTCATCGAAGCGAACCATAGCATCTTCGAAGGCGTAGGGATGCATTGCGGCAAACAGGCTCCTCATCTGCGCGTGGGCCATGTGGACGCTTTTCACAAGTTGTTTGGAAATAGCCATGACGTCCAGCAAGTAGCTATCCGGTATTTGAGGGCACTCTCTTGCGTTTTCCAAGCACCGTTTGGACAGATAGCGCCAGTTCTCATCAGTCTGTTCAGCTGCTTCAAGGTCACGCCAGTGCTCCAAAAATGCATGAATCGTCGAAATACGGAGCTTCATTTCCAGGAGATATCCGAAAATCGCCGGAATAATTACTTCGCCACGCAAACGCAAATCCTCGCGCCGACGTCGCTCACTGGAACTTGCGAGCCAAATGGTTCCAGCGAATGCAAGTCCAGCGAAAACTGCTCCAGCCCAAGTCCCAAGATCACCTTCATGGCCAGTCGGCACAAGCGTGCATCCGATCACAAAAAGTGCGACGAAAAAGGCCGCAGCGCAAATACCACATGCGATAGCGATGGCCCAGCCCAGGAAGTTAACAACGCGTTGCATAATTCCCCCTTGTTTTTTGGAGTGATCGTAGCATGTCGCGCTTTTCACCAGCGGAATCGCTCAAACCGCCAGCGACGGATCGCCCATGGACTGTGATGAAGCAGCCTTGACCTTACATGAGGTCGCCGCTCGCCTGAAGCTGTCGTACAGCACGGTCTTCGCCATGCGCGAGCACATCGGATTCCGCCTGCCGGGCTCTCGCGTGTGGCGCGTCTGGCCCTCCCGCCTTGCGGAACTCAGTGAGAAACGCAACAATGTGACCCGGCTACCGCTGCGGGTTGCAGGAGAAAACAATTGCCAATCCGCAAAAATCCCTCATCAGGCATCTGGTGGATTGACATCCGCGCGCCAGGCGTCCCGCGAATTAGACGCTCTTCTGGCACGACGGATAAACAAGCCGCGCAAGAACTCCACGACCGAGTAAAGGCCGACCTGTGGCGATCTACCAAGCTGGGTGAGGAACCTGATCACACCTTCGATGAAGCAGCGCTGGGCATGCTGAAGCTGGCAGAAGGCCAGCGCGACTACGAAACGAAGGTGAGGCACGTGATGTATTGGCGTGCCGCCCTCGGGGCTTCCACCCCGATCCGCTCTTTAACTGCCGGCAGCATCCTTCAGAAGTTGCCAACGCACACCACGCACAGGCATCGAAAGGCAACCCCGGTGACGCCGGCCACGAAGAATCGATACCTGGCCACGATCAAACGGATCCTGACCCTTGCCACAGAGTGGAGCTGGATCAGCCGGCCGCCGAAACTGAGCAAGTTCCAGGAGCCGGACAAGCGGGTGCGCTTCGAGTCGAGGCCAGTCATCAAGGCTTTGATCGATGCGCTTTCGATTGAATGGATGCGTGATATCGCATTGGTGGCTGTGGCCACCGGCATGCGCGCCGACGAGCTCCTGTCACTGGAGCCCAAGCATTTGGATCTAGCAAACCGCAATGCCTGGGTGATCGCTGAAGAGGCCAAGTCCGGATATGCCAGGGCGGTACCGCTCAACGCCGATGCACTGGCGGTGATCGAGCGCAGGCTGCAGACCGCGCAGAAGTATGTTTTTGAGCGGGCAACGAAGGACGGCAAACCCAGCAAGATCAGCCAGATCGATGACCGCTGTTTCAAGCGAGCTTGCACCACGGCGCAGATCGCAGATTTCCGGTTTCATGATCTGCGCCACACCTGGGCGTCTTGGCATGTGCAGGCCGGCACGCCGCTGCTGGTGCTCAAGGACCTGGGCGGTTGGGAGACGTTGGACATGGTGCAGCGCTATGCCCACCTGGCTCCCTCCCACCTGGCGCACCACGCGGAAACGGTCACGTTTTGGTCACAGCAGGATGCAGAAACAAAAACACCACTCCGAAGAGTGGTGTAAATGTCTGATTTCTCAGAGTTTTTTGGTGGCCCCCCCGTGAGTCGAACACGGCACCAACGGATTATGAGTCCGCTGCTCTAACCAAGCATGAGCTAGGGGGCCAAAAAATCAGCCGGCGATTTTAACATCTCGCCGGCCAATCCTGACTCACCCTTAAGATCAATTCCCTTCCAGGAAGCTCTTGAGCTTGTCCGAACGCGAAGGATGGCGCAGCTTGCGCAATGCCTTGGCTTCGATCTGACGAATACGCTCGCGGGTCACGTCGAACTGCTTGCCCACTTCTTCCAGCGTATGGTCGGTCGACATCTCGATACCGAAACGCATGCGCAGCACCTTGGCTTCGCGCGGGGTCAGGGAATCCAGGATGTCCTTGACCACGTTGCGCATCGACGCATGCAAGGCCGCATCGGCCGGCGCCAGTGTATTGTTGTCCTCGATGAAGTCGCCCAGATGGGAATCGTCGTCGTCACCGATCGGCGTTTCCATGGAGATCGGTTCCTTAGCGATCTTCATGATCTTGCGGATCTTGTCTTCCGGCATTTCCATCTTGATCGCCAGGGTCGCGGGATCCGGCTCGGCACCGGTTTCCTGCAGGATCTGACGCGAGATGCGGTTCATCTTGTTGATCGTTTCGATCATGTGCACCGGAATACGAATGGTGCGCGCCTGGTCAGCGATCGAGCGGGTGATGGCCTGACGGATCCACCAGGTCGCATAGGTCGAGAACTTGTAGCCACGACGATATTCGAACTTGTCCACCGCCTTCATCAGACCGATGTTGCCTTCCTGGATCAGGTCCAGGAACTGCAGGCCACGGTTGGTGTACTTCTTGGCGATCGAGATCACCAGACGCAGGTTGGCCTCGGTCATTTCACGCTTGGCCATGCGCGCCTTCTTCTCGCCGGCGCCCATCTTCTTGTTGATCGCACGCAGGTCCGGCAGCGGCAGTACCACGCGCGCCTGCAGGTCGATCAGTTTCTGCTGCAGTTCCTTGATGGCCGGCACATTGCGGCTCAGCACGGCGCTGTAGTCATGGTTGGCGGCGACTTCGCCATCCACCCAGTCCAGGTTCACTTCATTGCCCGGGAACACCTTGATGAAGTGCGCGCGCGGCATGTTGCACTTGTTGACGGCCACGTCCAGGATCTGGCGTTCCACGGTACGCACTTCGTCCACCTGCGCACGCAGGGTGTCGCACAGCTTCTCGACGATCTTGGCGGTGAAGCGGATGCCCAGCAGCTCGTTGGAAATGATTTCCTGGGCCTTGACGTAAGGCTTGGAGTTGTAGCCTTCCTTCTCGAAAGCCTTGCGCATGTTCTCGAACTGGGTGCCGATGACGGCGAACTTGCCCAGCGCGTCGCGCTTCAACTGTTCCAGCTGTTCGGCGGAGAAGCCGGCGGCACCAGAGCCGCTGCTCTCGTTTTCCTCTTCTTCTTCGTCTTCTTCCTCTTCTTCCTCTTCCTCATCGTCCTCATCGGAGTCGGAAGAGGCCGCCTCGACCTGCTGTTCGCTCTCGTTGGGATCGACCAGGCCGTCGACGATTTCGTCGACCTTGATCTCATCCTTGGAGATGCGGTCAGCCGCGGCCAGGATCTCGGCGATCGTGGTCGGGCAGGCGGAGATGGCCTGGATCATGTCCTTCAAGCCGTCTTCAATGCGCTTGGCGATTTCGATTTCGCCTTCGCGGGTCAGCAGTTCGACCGAACCCATTTCACGCATGTACATGCGCACCGGGTCGGTGGTACGGCCGAAATCGGAATCGACAGTCGACAGTGCAGCTTCGGCTGCGGCTTCGGCGTCATCATCGCTGGCCACGTTGGCCACGTTGTCCGACAGCAGCAGGGTTTCCGCATCAGGAGCGTGCTCGTAGACCGAGATGCCCATGTCGCTGAAGGTACCGATGATGCCTTCGATGGCTTCCGGATCGACAATGTTTTCCGGCAGGTGGTCGTTGATTTCCGAGAAGGTCAGGAAACCACGTTCCTTGCCCAGCTTGATCAGGGTCTTGAGCTTCTGGCGACGACGCTCCAGCTCTTCTTCGCTGGCTTCGGTGTCGGAAGAGAAAGCGTCCTTCAACAAGGCCTTTTCCTTGGCCTTGCGATCCTTGGCCTTGGCCTTGTCGGCCGCCTTCAGTTCGGTACGCTCGATGGTGTTCAGTGCGGCAACTTCATCGCTCTCGGGCTGGAATTCCTTGGGCTTGCGGCCACGGCGGCCCGGCACCTTGACGCTCGGCAGCACATAGCCGGACGTGTCGATGGCTGCCAGGGCAGCGGCATCAGTGGTTTGGCTTACGCTCGACGCAGCAGTCGCGCTGACGTCTTTGCCTTCCACCTGTGCGGCTTTGGTGGTCTTGGCGGTCTTGGTTTCGGGTTTCTTGGTGGTCACGGAAGTCTTCGTCGCTTTCACAGAAACCGCTTGTTCGGCGGCTTGAGGTAACTTGTTGGCTGGCGTTGCAGTCGCTTTGGGCGATGCGGCGCGGGCCGGCTTGGCGGCAGTTGTCTGGGCTGCCGTCTTTTTCGGCGTCGCTGCTGCTGCAGTCTTGGCCGTGGGTTTTACGGTGACAGCAGCCTTCGCCGTCCCCTTGACTGGCGATTTGGCGGCTACCGCCTGGGTGGTCTTGGCCGCAGCGGTCGATTTTACCGCCGCTGCCGTCTTGCTGCTCTTTGCCGACGCTGCTGGAGTTTTCGCGGGTTTCTTCATTGCATTTGCCATAGAATCAACTGCCAATTGAGAATTCACTCATTGCGCCAATCAAGTCATGCTAATGATGCAACTCCGGTACCGGTTGCCCGGTAGACTCCGGCTGCACGCGCAACGTTCCTTTTACCGGCGGGCCATCGATCGCGCGCAGCAGGCAGTCATGCCGCTTGCAATCCGGCAGCGATACCGCTGTCTGCCGTCCCTCCTCCCGATGCGCCGGGGTGAAGGCATGTCGCCGCAGGGTGGGGATGCAAGAGCCATCCGGCGGAACTAAAGCCCTCTATTATAGCACAGATGGGGCTCTTTTCCCTGGGATCAAGCCGCGATATTCGGCCATCCGCCAGCGATCCGGTGCGTAAAACACGACAATTTGCAGTGCTTTACCGCGTTTTCCACACCAGGCCGATTCCTGCTTCCCTGTTCCTGCCCACTCTTCAGATCGGGTCACGCGAACATCACGCAAGACCCTCCCTGCCGATTCTTCTTTGAGCCCCTCCCCGCTTCCACGGGAAAGCCGCCCCTCAACCTGCCGCGACCGCACCGCCGGTCTGGCGCTTGAGCCATTCCTTGCGCTGCATCAGCTCGCGGTAGCGATTGCGCTCTTCCTCGGTGCGCAGGTTGGAAGCCACCAGCATCTGCATCTCGTCATCGAGGGCGCGGATCCTGGCCTGGCGGATGGCACCGGCCATCTCGGCCCGCACCACATCGAATTCGGATTCAGACTCGGCCGCGATTTCCGCGATCATCGAGTCAAACTCGGGGCCGCCCTCGCGCAGGTGCTCGACCAGCGCGGCGAAATTGGCCTGTTCGCCCATGCCCTGGGCCACACCGACCAGGTGCGCCAGAAGTTCAGCCTGATCCGGCGCGATGCGGGCGATGGCTTCCAGCGCGGCGGCGTCGAGATCGGCCGAGAGTTGCGGATGCGCCACCAGCAGCCGCATGATCTGGCGCTCCAGCCCGACCGGGGCGGTGCGCTTGGTGCGCGGCGGGGCGCTGCGTACGCGCGCTACCGGCTTTTCCAGCTCAAACAGCACTTCCAGCTCGGCCGGCGTGGTCTGCGTGGCCTGGGCCACGCTGCGCACGATCTGCAGGCGCAGGCCGGATGCCGGCAAGGCCTGCAGCAGCGGCTTGGCGGCAAACTGCGCATGAGCGCGGCCTTCGGGCGTACGCAAGTCGTTCTCGCCGATGATTTCCTTCAACAGGAACTGCGACAGCGGCATGGCTTCGCGGATCTGCTCTTCAAAGGCCGGCGCGCCCATCTCGCGCACGTAACTGTCAGGGTCGTGTTCCTTGGGCAGGAACAGGAACTTGATGGTCTTGTTGTCCGAAGCATGCGGCAGGCAGGCCTCCAGCGCGCGGCGCGCGGCGCGGCGGCCGGCGTTGTCGCCGTCGAAGCTGAAGATCACCTCATCGGTCTGGCGCACCAGTTTTTGCACGTGGATGGGCGTACACGCCGTTCCCAATGTGGCCACGGCCTGCGGGAAACCCAGCTGGGCCAGCGCCACCACATCCATGTAGCCTTCGGTGACCAGCACATAACCCGCCTCGCGGATCGCCTGGCGCGCCTCGAACAGGCCATACAGCTCGCTGCCCTTCTGGAACAGCGGCGTTTCAGGCGAGTTCAGGTATTTCGGTTCACCGCCATCCATCACCCGGCCACCAAAACCGATCACCTGGCCCTTGGTATTGCGGATGGGGAACATGATCCGACCACGGAAGCGGTCATAACGCTTGCGATGGCCACCGCCCTCTTCACTCTTGTCGATGACGAGGCCGGACTCGACCAGCACTTCGTTCTCGTAGTCAGGGAAGACCTGGCGCAGGCTGTCCCATTCGTCCGGCGAATAGCCCAGGCCAAAACGGGCAGCGACTTCTCCGGTCAGTCCGCGCCCCTTGAGATAGGCAATCGCCGGCTGGGCACTGCGCAGCTGATGCCGATAGAAATCGTTGGCGCGCGTCATCACGTCCGACAGGGCCATGCTCTTGGCCTGCTTTTCCTGGCGCTGTGCCAGGGGGATGTTGTCTTCGCGCTCGGGCACCACCATGCCCACGTTCTGGGCCAGATCCTTCACCGCTTCCACGAATCCCATCCCCGAATACTCGATCAGGAAACTGATCGCCGTACCATGCGCGCCGCAGCCGAAGCAGTGATAGAACTGCTTGGTCGGGCTGACGGTGAAGCTGGGGGATTTCTCGTTGTGGAAGGGGCACAGGCCCATGAAGTTGGCGCCGCCCTTCTTCAGTTGCACATAACGACCTACCACGTCGACGATGTCGACGCGGTTGAGCAGGTCCTGGATGAACGACTGAGGAATCACCTGGGAAGCGGGGGCGTTAGGTAACGAGGCGAAGGGGCTGCTTACGAAGCCAGCGCGGCCTTGACCAGGGCGGACACCGCCGTCATGTCGGCACGTCCGGCCAGCTTGGGCTTCAGCACGCCCATGACCTTGCCCATGTCCTGAGGACCGGCAGCACCGGTGGCAGCCACGGCGGCCTGGACTTCAGCCTTGATCTCGTCATCCGACAGGCTGGCCGGCATGTAGGTGGCCAGCACGGCCAGTTCGGCCTTTTCGACGTCAGCCAGGTCCTGGCGGCCGCCGGCTTCGAATTGCGAGATGGAATCCTTGCGCTGCTTGACCATCTTGTCGATGATGGCCAGCACGTGGGCGTCGGTCAGTTCGACGCGCTCATCGACTTCCTTCTGCTTCATCGCGGCGGTCAAGAGGCGGATGGTGCCCAGCTTGCCCATGTCCTTGGCGCGCATGGCGGCCTTCATGTCTTCCGTGATCTGCTCTTTCAAACCCATGGGGTACTCCGAAGATGAGGTGGATGAGTATTCTGCGATCTGGCGCCATCCCGCATCCAGTATTCCGGGCAGCAACAAGGCAAGGCCCGGTCTTGGCATCGTAGAACATGGATGGGCTTATCGCCAGCCCGAATTGGTGCTTTCCTTCCTATTTGGGGCTGCCAACAGGAAAAACCAGGCCAGCCAGGCACCCGGAGAAAACACCTCGACAAATCGGGAATAAATGCGAAAACCCGCTGCGGACCAACACCGGAGCGGGTTTACACATCGGCCGCACGAGTGCGCGGCGAGAAATTCTTAGTACAGCTTCTTCGGCAGCTGTTGGCTGCGGATACGCTTGTAGTGACGCTTCACGGCAGCAGCCAGCTTGCGCTTGCGCTCAGCGGTCGGCTTTTCGTAGAACTCGCGTGCGCGCAGTTCGGTCAGCAGACCGGTCTTCTCGATGGTGCGCTTGAAGCGACGCATTGCAACTTCGAACGGCTCGTTCTCTTTAACGCGAATAGTGGTCATGTAAATTCAAACCAGAAAGGTTAGGTTGGATTAGCAAAGAAAGCGATTGTAGCAGGACTGGCACCCGATTGGAAGGCCAAACGTGGCATTTTTTCCACCCCCGTGGTAAAAAACGGATAAGAATCAGGCACTTATCACAGTCAAGATGATCCTTCACCTGAAGTCAAGGGCAAATGAAGGAAAAAGTCCAACACCTGCCTTCCAGGCCGGCCTCACACCGCGGAACCCGCCGCCACGCCTGAGGCCCACGCCCACTGGAAATTGTAGCCGCCGAGCCAGCCGGTCACGTCCGTCGCTTCGCCGATGAAATGCAATCCCGGCACCTTGTTGGCCATCATGGTCTGCTGCGACAACTCACGCGTATCCACGCCGCCCAGCGTGACCTCGGCCTTGCGATAGCCTTCCGAGCCACTGGGCAGGATCACCCAATGATTGAGCGAGTCACCCAGCTTCTTGAGCGACTTGTCGGGCATGTCGGCAATGCGCGCGTTGGCATCGAAGCCATTGATCTTGAGCCAGCCTTCGGCCAGGCGGTTGGGCAGCCACTGTGCCAGCAGATTGCCGAGATTCTTCTTCAGCGTGCCCTTGCCGTGGATCAGCAACTGCGCCACATCCAGTTCCGGCAAGAGATTGAGCCGCAGCGGCGTGCCCGGCCGCCAGAAACTGGAAATCTGCAGGATGGCCGGCCCGGACAGCCCGCGATGGGTGAACAGCAGGTCTTCAAGGAAATGCCCGCGCTCCTTCTTCTCGCCGGTCTCCACCGACACCTCCAGCGCGATGCCGGCCAGTTCGGTGAGCGACTGCCAGGCCTTGCCGTCGAAGGTCAGCGGCACCAGGCCGGGACGCGTCTCCACCAGCTTCAGGTCGAACTGGCGCGCGATGCGATAGGCGAAATCGGTGGCCCCGATCTTGGGAATGGACAAGCCGCCGGTCGCAATCACCAGACTGCTGGCCTGGATCTCGCCGGCACTGGTAGCGATGCGGAACTGTTCGCCACTCTTGCCGACCTCCTGCACCGTGCAGGGCATGCGCCAGCTGACGTTGCCCGCCTCGCACTCGGCCTTGAGCATGGCGATGATGTCTTCGGCGGAGTCATCGCAGAAGAGCTGCCCCTTGTGCTTCTCATGGAAACCGATGCGATGGCGCTTGACCAGCCCGATGAAATCCTGCGGCGTATACCGCGACAAGGCGCTGCGGCAGAAATGCGGATTCTGCGAGAGATAGTGCTGCGGCCCCGCCCCCACATTGGTGAAATTGCAGCGGCCACCGCCGGAGATGCGGATCTTCTCGGCCAGCTTGCCGGCATGGTCGATGAGCACCACGCGCCGGCCGCGCTGGCCGGCCACGGCGGCGCACATCATGCCGGCCGCACCGGCGCCGATGATGGCGACATCAAATTGATTGGGATTGTTCTTGCTCATGCTTCCTCCGGCACGCATCTCGGTGCAGCCCGAGGCCGCTTCAAAGCCGTGATTGTCCGCGATCCCGGCCCGAAAACACAAGAGCCAGGAAACAACGCGCGCTCGGGAAGCCACAAAGACCAAGGGCCGGCATCTCGCGATACCGGCCCTTCGCCTTCTTCCTCCCATCATCCCGCGTGCTCTGCAAACACACGGAATGCCAGGTGCCTCAACTTTGGTGCAACTTTATCCTAACCAGCAATTTAAATCATTTATATCGTTTACTGAAAATACGGCGGCGGCTCCACGCCCATCCACAATTCCGATGACAAACGCATCATGTCATTGAGCGAGCCCCGCTGCGCAAACATCTGGCGCAGCCAACTGGCGTCGGACAAGCGATCATGCGCGATGCGGCGCAGGCGCGTGATGGTCTGCTGCTCGGCCTCGTTGGCCACATAGGGTTCCAGCAACTGCAATTGCTGCAGCAGGTGTTCATAGATGGGCAGCTTGCGCGATTGCGAAGGCGTCGCGCCGTGCAGGGCCAGCTGGCCGTTGAGCCCGAAGCGGCTGGCCTCGAAACGGTTGAACTGGTACAGCAGATAGAAATCATCGCCGACCACGAACGGCCGCTCAGTGAGGATCCAGCGCGCCAGCAGTTGCGCATACGCCCCCAGGTGCGCCGCGTGCTCGATGGTCAGCGGCGTATCGCAGACGCGGATTTCCACGGTACCGTATTCCGGCTTGGGACGGATATCCCAATAGAAATCCTTCATGCTGGCGATGATGCCCATCTGGTGCAGTTCATCGTAATACGTCTCGAACTCGGCCCATTTGGTATGCACCGGCGCCGTGCCCGACAGCGGGAACGCCCGCACCACGTTGCTGCGCGAGGAATCGAACTTGGTGTCCGCGCCCTGGTAGAAGGGCGACGCCGCCGACAGCGCGATGAAGTGCGGCACGTAACGCGAGAAGCCGTGGGTGAGATACAGCGCATCATCGCCGTTCTCCACACCGATGTGGATGTGCTGGCCGAAGACGGTAAAGGTCTTGGCCAGGTAACCGTATTTCTCGTGCAGGTAATGGAAGCGCTCGCTGGGCGTGATGCGCTGCTCGTTCCAGTGCTGGAAGGGATGCGCGCCGCCGCCGGAGACATCGATGTTGAGGTATTGGGCGCCACGGTTCAAGGCGCCGCGCAAGCCCTTCAGTTCCTCGATCAGTTCATCCACGCGGGTGTGGATGCCGGAGTTCAGCTCGATCATCCCCTGCGTCATTTCCAGCTTGATCTGCTTTTGCAGGTCACGCGGCTCGATCCAGTTCAGCAGATCGACCGCATCGCTGGCCAGGTTGTAGTTGCGGCGGTTGACCAGTTGCAGTTCCAGCTCGATGCCCATGGTAAAGGGCGTGGAGGAACCGAACGGCAGGATGCCGGCGCTGCCCTGCGGACCGGCCACGTGGGCCTGGGTACCGGGGGACTCGTGTTCATTGCGGATCAGTGTCTCGGTATTCATTCGCGTCCACTCTCTCCAGATTTGATCAGGGCAAACTGGGTTGCCACCGGCCCCAGGAATTCCAGGACCACCATGCTGCCCGCCAGCAGCGGCAAGACATTGGCCGTGGTGTGCGGATACAGCGACGAAACGGTTTGCATCAGGCCCACGCCGACTTCGGTCATGGGCAAGGTGCCCAGCGTGAGCAGGCCGGCCTGGCGCCAGTTCATGCGGGCAAAGCGGGCAAACAGGAACACGCCCAAGCCCATCGCCAGGAAGCGCGCCGCGATCAGGATCAGCACCGAGAAGCCCAGCAGGCTCAAGTCCGACAGCTTCATCGAGGCGCCCACGGTGACGAAGAGCATCACCACGAACAACTCATTGGCGACACCAAACTCCAGCTCCATCAGGTCGAACTGGCGATCCAGATTCTTGGAGAGGATGGCGAAGATCAGCATGGTCAGCATCACCGGCAGATGCAGCGCATGCGCCACGCCGATGGCCAGTGCGATCACCGAGATCACCAGCACGAACTGCGAGCTGTTCTCGCGGCCCAGCAGGCGCGCCAGCGGCATCATCAGCCAGTAGGTCAGATAGGCCAGAATGGCCGAGCCGACCAGCGAATACAGGGTGTGCTGGATCAGCGTCCAGACGGGCGTACCGGCCTCATGCGCGATCACCGGCAAGAGCGCATAGGCGGCCAGTACGGCCACGAAGTTGTTGAGCGCGGTCATGGCCGCCAGACGGCGCGTGACCTGGCCTTCCGCCTTGAGGTCGCGCAGCACCACCAGCACCACGGCCGGTGCGGTGGCAATGGCCATCACGCCACCCAGGAGCGCCATGACCGAATCGGTACCGAACCAGGTCAGGGCGATGCTGACGAAACCGAAGCACAGCACGGCCGAGACGGCCACCGTGATCATCAGCCATTTTTCGCGGCGCAGCCAACCGATATCGACGTAACGACCCAATTGATACACCACCAGCGCGACGGCAATGTCGGCAAAGATGTTGGTGACCTTGAGGACTTCACCGGAAAGCAGATTGAACCCGCCGGCACCCAAGAGGAAACCGACCAGCAGATAACCCGTGATGCGAGGCACCCATGGGGACTTGGAAACTACGTAGCCCGCGATCAGCCCGAAGAGCAGCAGGCCGCCGAATACCAGCAGGGCATTCCATTGCAGCGTCTGTGCGAGGGTGAACGACGGAAGAGCCCACTCCATATCTCCTCCTGTAACGATGTGGTGTTGAACCGCAGCAGCACACTATCATTCGACGATGACATGCATGTTGCGGATCGCGTAAGCAACATGCCGGGCATGTGCGGCACGAGCAGCCCGACGAGATCGGGCCCGATTTTTCCAGGAAGATTTTTGAAGAAAAAATCTCTCATCAAAAAACCGGAGCACAGAAGATATCACTCTTGCTCTACGCGATGATCTTTTTTTTACCTACAACGGAAATCTGAATTTCCTGATTTGATATTTATTGAATTTCTGGAAGTTATCCGAAGCGCATTGAGAAGATGAATGTAGTTAGGGGAGCCTCAATGCTCCGTCAGGATGCCGTCAGCGGTAATCAGAGCAGACCTGATTCGTTTGTCAGAAAAGACTGACACGAGCGCGCTGCGATAGCGGGCCAGCTGCGCTGCGTAATCGGCACGCTCGCTGTCGAGCAGACGGCGCTTGTAATCGATGACCCAGACTTCGTCATCGAACATGACCACGCGGTCCAGCCGCATGACACCAGACGGGGCGACGATCTCCATTTCATTGCGCGCCCAGCGATGCAACGACGGATTGAAGAAGCGCTCCAGTTCCGGCTGTGCCAGCACCACGCGTGCCTGCGCATGCACCACCTGTGCCATCTCCGCAGAGATGCCCAGCCAGCGCACCAAAGCAGGCGGCGATGGCAAGTGCAACGGCCAGGCGTTGCCGTGCGTGAGCCGTTCCAGCAGTGCATGCAGGGCCACGCCTTCATCGATGGCCTCGGTGCTGACCAGCGTGCCATCGGCACCGACCTCGGGCAGCGCATCTTTCTCCTCTTGCGCTGCGCCGAACAATGACATCGGCACCGGTTTGGGATCGAACAACGCCAGCGAGAATTGCTCTTCGATGGCGGCAGCATCGGCACCGTGAACGGCGTCCTCGCTGATCTCGCGCACCGGCGCATCGCTGGCAAAGAGACGCTGATACCAGCTGCCTTCCACCACCCCGCCCTCGCCCGCCCCGCGCGTCCCGGCCACGCCCGAGACCAGCAGCAACTGCTTGGCGCGCGTGACGGCGACGTACAGCAGGTTCCAGTCTTCCTGCGTCTTCAGGCTTTCTTCTTCCTCGAACAGATCATCCCGCGCACAGCCGCGTTCGCTGCGCCGGCCAAAGGCCGAGAAGTGCGTGGGCGCATCCTGATCCTGCGGCCAGGCGCAGAGGATGCCGAGATTGTCTTCCACCGAATCGCTGTGATTGGCATCGAGGATGGCCACCACCGGGGCTTCCAGTCCCTTGGCGCTGTGCACGGTGAGAATGCGCACGGCATCGGCGCTGGCATCCACGCTCGCCTCGTCCGGCGCATCGCCACCTGAAGTGCGCTGCAGGACGCGCAAGGCGTCGATGAATTTGGGCAAGCTCGGATAGCGCCCGGCATCCATGTTGAGCGACAACTCCACGAAGGCTGCAATGTTGCCCAGGGTCTGGCTGCGCGTGAGCGGCGAGGCATGCTGCGCATAGCGCGCCACCAGTTCTCCCTGATGCAGGACCATGTCCAGCAGGTCATGCACCGGCAGGTGCGGTGCGGCCTGCAGCCAGCGCTGCAGCAGGGTCACGGCACGCACCAGAGCGGCAGATGCCGTACCTTCTTCCTGCATGCCCTGCAAATGCTGCCACCAGTGGCCGCCCTCGGCTTGCGCGACACGGCGCGCGATCTGCACCAGGTCATCATCGGCCGCGCCGATGATCGGGCTCTTGAGGACGTGGGCCAGCGCGCGCGTGTCGTTGGGCGTGATGAGGAAAGTCAGCAGCGCAATCAGGTCGGCGATTTCCAGCGATTCGAGCAGGCCGCCGCGCTTGTCGGAAATGAAGGGAATGCCCGCAGCGCGCAAGGCACTCTCATAGGCCGCCAGGTGCGTGCGCTTGCGCACCAGCAGCATGATGTCGCCCCAGCGCATGGGGCGCGTAGCCTTGCCATCGGCCACCGGCACTTCGCGATAAGCTTTGAGCAAAGCCTGCGCCAGTGCCTGCCCTTCCAGCAGGCGGCGCGCATCATCTTCCTCGCCGCGCGGCGTGGTCAGGGGGTTGCGCCAGGGGATGATGTCGTCAGCGTTGTTCGTGGATTCGGGGGAAGCCGGTTCTTCGGGGGTTTCAGGCGAAATGACGTTTTCTGTATCCTCGTCCTGCCGCGCCAGGGGAAGCCGCCAGACCTCGCCCCCCGCAAGGCCCAGCGTGGTCTGCTGCGCGAACAGCGGATTGCCGCCCATGACGAATGAACGATTCAGTACATCGACCACGGCCGAGGCATTGCGGCGGGTCTGGTTGGCGCGCAGGATGGCGGCGCCCTGCGCGCGCAGCATCTCGCGCGCGGCCACGAACACGCGCGGCTCGGCACGGCGGAAGCGATAGATGGATTGCTTGGGGTCGCCCACCACGAAGACGCTGGGCTGGGCCGCATCGCCACCATAGGCATCGAGCCAGCAGCGCACGATGCACCATTGCAGCGGGTTGGTGTCCTGGAATTCGTCCAGCAGGATGTGCTTGTAGCGCGCATCCAGCCGGGTCTGCAGATAGGCGGCGCTGGCCTCGTTGCGCAGCAGGCGGTAGGCCTGCCATTCGAGGTCGGCAAAGTCCAGCACGCGCTGTTCGGATTTCACCTCCTGATAGCAGGCCAGGTAGGTGCGGCCAGCGGTGAAGAGGGCGCGGTTGAGTTGCAGGACCGCCTTTTCCTTGCTGCGTCCCTGGAGCTTGCGCAGTGCGTTGCCGATGGCATTGAACTCTTCTTCAAAGGCCGTCAGCGCGGCTTCCTCGCTGCTGCCGAAGTGCTGCACCAGTGCCGCCAGCAGCGACTTGACCTTGCCGTTCTTGCGCGGCTTGTCCTTGTCATCGAAGAACTGGCTGTAGAGGGCGTCGAAGTTTTCCAGCGTGGAACCTGCAGTCAATGCCGACTCGATGGCTACCGCGCGCGTCTTGTTGGCGCTGCCTCCTTGACCGAGCAGGATGGCGATCTGGCTGGCCCGCGCGAGCAGTGCGGCATCGTCCCAAAGCGACAGGCGCGCATCGCGCTGCGCATCGGGGCCGCACAGGTCTTCCAGCCAGCGCAGGGGCGATGGCATGTCGGCTGTCTCTTCGTCTTCCTCGCCATCGTCGTCCTGCGTGGCCGCCCACCATTCGGCGCGCTTGTCGATGAAGGCATCGAGCAACTGCCGCGCATTGAAGTCACCCGCCAGTTCATAGAGTTCCAGCAGTGCCGCCTTGACGGGCGCGCCTTCGGGCTCACGCAGTTTCTGCATGAAGCGGCGGTAGGCTTCATCGATCAGCTCGCCGTTCTTTTCGGTCAGGGTATAGCCGTGCGGCACGCCCGAGGCCAAAGGTGCAATCTGCAACAAACGGGCGAACCAGCTGTGGAAGGTGTCGATGGACAGGCTCTGTTCAGAGGAGAGGATGCGCTCGTAGAGCCCACGCGCCACCGGCAGCAAGCGGGGCAGGTCGGGCTCGGCCACACCGCGTTCGCGCAGCAGCGTGGCGGCCTGTGCATCGTCGGCCAGGGCCAGTTCGTGCAGCAGTTCGAGCAGGCGTTCGCGCATTTCCTGCGCGGCCTTGCGGGTGAAGGTGATGGCCAGCAGTTCCGGTGCCTGCGCCCCGGCCAGCAGCAGACGCAGCATGCGCGCCACCAGCAGCCAGGTCTTGCCGCTACCGGCGCAGGCCTCGACCACCACCGAATGGCGCGGATCGCAGGCGGCACGCGTGAAGACGGCCGCCTCGACCGCTTCGCCATTGACCTCATAGGCCGCCGGTTGCTTGTCGGCGGCGCTCACAGCCAGGCTCCCTTGCGGCACAGGCCGCGCATCTCGCAATACTGGCAGACGGATTCGATGCCGTTGGCCGGCAGCGCCGCGCCGTGGGCGACAGCCTGCATGGTGGTGGTGATCTGTTGCTGGAGCATCTTCTGTTGGCGTGCGAAATCGGGGGCGGCGGCGTCGCCGGTTTTCTTGTCAGGGCCCAGTTCGAGGGCGACATAGTGCGCGTGTTCCACTGCGCCACCGGCCAGCAGGCCATAGAAGGCCAACTGGTGGTCATCCTCTTCCTTGACCTTCTGCCTGAGGCTGGCGGCGGTCCGGGTCTTGTAGTCGAGCACGGCGCGCTCGCCCTCGGCATTGCGGTCGACCCGGTCGAGGCGTCCGTACAATTCGATGCCGCCATCCTGCCATTGCAGGGCGTGTGATTGCGACTCTTCACCGAAGGCGAATTGCCAGCCCTCGGCTTCGCGCTCGTTGGCCCACAGCAGATAGGCCGGCATCACCTTCTGCCAGCGCGCATGGAAGGCCAGCGCGGCCGGATGGCGCTGCATCTCGCGCTGGAAGACTTCCTCGGAAAGCTGCGCCAGCAAAGGCGCGCGGGCCGGCAGCGGGGTGTCGTTGTCGCACAGGTGGGCGTGATAGCGATAAAGAATTTCGTGCAGCCAACTGCCGTAGTCGCGCTTCTCGGGCATGTCCGACAATTCATCCATCACCGCCACGCGCAACATGCGTTGCGCAAAGAACTGATACGGGCAGGCCAGGAAACTGCCGAAACCGCTGGCCGACAACGAGGCCGGCAACAGATCCGGCGCGCTCGGCATCGGCATGGTGGAGAGCACTGCACGCAGTGGTTTCATCGGCGGCGGCAAGCTCACCCGTTCCAGTGGCGCGACGCCCTGCTGCGCCAGCTTCAGTTCGAGGCGCTGGATCCACGGGCTCACGGGATTGGGCTCGCCGTCCTGGTGGGTCTGCCAGCACAGCACCACATCCGGATTCACGCACAGCAATTCGGTGAGGTCGCGCAGCTGCTGGCGCTGGCGCGTGGCGCGCGTGGCCAGGTTCAGTTCGCGCCGCACGGCATTGGAGAAGAACAGGGTTTCCTGCGGCGGCGAAGGCAAGTGCGCGGCATCCGCACCGATCACCAGCACCGCCTCGAAACGCCGCAGCCGCGCGCCGTTCAGGGGCAGCATCACGACGCGCCGGTCCTTGATGGGCGGCATGAAGGAAGTGGCATCCAGACGCAAATTGAGCAGCGCGCGCCATTCCGCAAAACTGAAAGTATCGGTCAGCCCGCCCTGCTCGGCGGCGATCTCGTCGAGCATCAGCAGGCATTGCTCGCCCGCGCCATCGGCGCGCAGCGCAGCTTCCATGCCCAGCGCCTGGCACAGGCCGCGCTGCGTCTCGCACCATTGCGCCAGCGTCTTGCGGCCGCCGAAGCGCGCAGCCTGCTTGGCCAGCGTGATGATGCAAGCCAGGTCATCGGCCTGCCCGGCTTCGGCGAAGGCCGATTGCAGCGCCTGCCAGTCGCCGGCGATGTTGGTACGGCGCAGGCGGGCTTCGATGCGCATGACGCGGTCGCTGCGGTCGGCATCATCGGGGAAGACGAAGGGCGATTTCAGCAGGTCGAGCAGCGCATTGGTTTCACCGCGGGCCGAGACCAGGTCATTCCACGCGGCCAGCGCAGCGGCGGCGCGGGTGGTGGAGAGCTTCCAGCCGGTCTCGTCGGCCACGGCCACTTCGGCGCGTTCCAGCAAGGCGCGCAGGCGGCGTGCAGTGACGCGGTCCTGGGCCACGATGGCGATGTCGGTCTTGCCCTGCTGCAGCCAGCGCAGCACGATCTGCGCGCTTTGTATGGCGGCGTTTTCCAGGTCGCCGGCCGGACACAGGCGCGGCAGCGCGATGGGATGAGACGGGGAGACCGCAGCCTGGTCCGCTTCCATCGGCAGACCATCATCGTCGCGCACCAGCTCTTCCCAAGCCGAGAGATACAGCGGATGCAGCGGTGCGATGGCCGCGCGGCTCCAGTCCAGCGTGACGATGCGCACCGGCTGGCGCTGGGCGTAGGCCGACAGGAAGGCCGCGTCCAGCGGTTCCGGTTCGGTCGGGCTCACCCACACCAGCGGCAGGCTGGCCTGATCCGCCAGCGCCAGCATCGCGTCGAAACGTTGCACGATGCGGTCATGGGCATCGAGCTGGGTTTTCCACACCTGCCACACCAGCGCGGCTTCGTCGGAGAGCATGCCGTGCGCCGAAGGAGCCAGCGGCTCCAGCAGTTGCGCCAGGGCCTGGGTCCAGCGGCCCACTGCGGCCTCTTCGCCATCCGCATTGGCGCGAATCTCCGGCAGCAGCGCCAGGGTCAGCTCATCGGACAGGGACAGCAGCGTCTGCGCCAGCGGCAGCAGGTCGGCATTGCGGCGGGCGGAAAACATTTTCTTGAGCCAGCCATGTTCGCGCAGTTGTGCATAGAGCTGCATGAGCCGCTCGCTCTCGGAGGGCGGCGCACTCTCGCCCGGCGGCTGCATCGCCAGCAGGCCGGACAGCGTATTGATGCGCGGGGCGATGTAGGGCCGGCGCAGTTCGCGCGACAGCGCCGCCTTGAAATTCTGGGCGTGGGAAAACGCCGGCACCATCAATTGCACGCCCGAGAAATCCAGCGCCTCTTCCTGTTGTGCCTGCAGCGCCTGCCCCAGCGGCTGGCCCTCGCGCAGCAGCGCGCGCACGGCCTGTTGCCAGAAATCGGGAGTGGGCGGGATCGGTACGGTGGCAAGCAGCATGCGTTCTCTGGATTCAATGAGGGCTGGTGAGGATAGCGCGTATCTACACGGCCGAGGCGGCACAAGAGCGTCAGCGGACCGTGCAGCCATTGTATTTTTCTCTTGCTCCGACAGATTTTTTCAATCGCGCCGGAGCAGACGATGCTGCGCATTGTATGCCAGACGGCCCCCTGCCGGCCTCGCGGGCGCAACGGGCAAAGCCGCGCCGGTGCTCGCGCAGCGCTGCAATGGCCGCGATGAGGACGGGTGACAACAGGCCACGGACCGAGCGTCCACACTTTCCCTCAAAATGGGTTATGATTGTCCCTGTACCCCGCCGCTTACCTCTGCCGCGCTTCAATTACAACTTGAATCGGCGCGCAACGACTCCACGTAGACCTAGCAACTCCGGAAGCGTTGATGGCTCACGCCAGGCCTGATGGTATTTGTCCACGGCGCTGATTGACTAATTACACCACTGCCTCATACCGAGGAAATGCCATGAGCGAACATATCAAACATATTACTGACGCCTCTTTCGAAGCCGATGTGCTGAAGTCCGACAAGCCCGTGCTGGTTGATTTCTGGGCGGAATGGTGCGGTCCCTGCAAGGCCATCGCCCCGATCCTGGAAGAAGTCGCCAAGGAATACGACGGCAAGCTGCAGATCGCCAAGCTGGACGTGGACTCCAACCAGGCCATCCCGGCCAAGTTCGGCATCCGCGGCATCCCGACCCTGATCCTGTTCAAGAACGGCGCAGCCGCTGCCCAGAAGGTCGGCGCACTGGCCAAGGGCCAGCTGGTCTCGTTCATCGACAGCAACATCTGATTCTGATGTAACATCCGACGGCGGCGCGCTCGCGCTGCCGTCCGCCCGGCACAAGGTGCCCGGCTTTATCTAGATCCACACCACGCAATTCCCTCCCCCACCTTTATTTATCCCGTCCCGGGACACTCATATGCACTTATCAGAACTAAAAGCGATGCACGTCTCTGCCTTGCTGGAAATGGCCATCAGCCTGGACATCGAGAATGCTGCGCGCCTGCGCAAACAGGAGCTGATGTTTGCCATCCTGAAGAAGCGCGCAAAATCAGGAGAACAGATTTTTGGCGATGGCGCCCTTGAAGTGTTGCCTGACGGCTTCGGCTTCCTGCGCTCGCCCGACGCCAGCTACATGGCGTCCACCGACGACATCTACATCTCGCCTTCGCAGATCCGCCGTTTCAACCTGCACACCGGCGACTCCATCGAAGGTGAAGTGCGCACGCCCAAGGACGGCGAGCGCTATTTCGCCCTGGTCAAGGTCGACAAGGTCAACGGCGAACCGCCGGAAGCCTCCAAGCACCGCATCCTGTTTGAAAACCTCACGCCGCTGCACCCCAACAAGCTCTTGCAGCTTGAGCGCGACATGCGCGGCGAGGAAAACATCACCGGCCGCATCATCGACCTGATCGCCCCGGTCGGACGCGGCCAGCGCGGCCTGCTGGTGGCCTCGCCCAAGTCGGGCAAGTCGGTGATGCTGCAACACATCGCCCACGCCATCACCACCAATCATCCGGACACCGTGATGATCGTGCTGCTGATCGACGAACGTCCGGAAGAAGTGACCGAAATGCAGCGCTCGGTGCGCGGCGAAGTGGTCGCCTCGACCTTCGACGAACCGGCCACGCGTCACGTGCAGGTCGCCGAAATGGTGCTGGAAAAGGCCAAGCGCCTGGTTGAAATGAAGAAGGACGTGGTCATCCTGCTGGACTCGATCACCCGTCTGGCACGCGCCTACAACACCGTGATCCCGGCCTCCGGCAAGGTGCTGACCGGTGGTGTGGACGCCAACGCGCTACAGCGCCCGAAGCGTTTCTTCGGTGCCGCCCGCAACGTCGAAGAAGGCGGCTCGCTGACCATCATCGCCACCGCCCTGATCGAAACCGGCTCGCGCATGGATGACGTGATCTACGAAGAATTCAAGGGTACCGGCAACATGGAAGTGCACCTCGAGCGCCGCCTGGCCGAGAAGCGCGTCTACCCCGCCATCAACCTCTCCAAGTCCGGCACCCGCCGCGAAGAGCTGCTGATCAAGCCGGACCAGCTGCAGAAGATCTGGGTACTGCGCAAGCTCATGTACGACATGGATGAGATCGAGGCGATGGAATTCATCCTCGACAAGATGAAGTCCACCAAGAACAACGCCGAGTTCTTCGACATGATGCGCCGAGGCAACTAAGTTCATCAAAGCAACTAAGTCCTTGGCAGGTTCGGAAAACGGCATGTCCCTCAGCGGGCGTGCCGTTTTTTATTGCCCGCTGGGAAACAGCGGATGAGCATTTTCATCTTAAATACCACGCCGCGCCGGCCCGGCCGGTCGGCCGCCTTGACCCAAGCCCCTGATTCCACTGTATAATTTCGGACTTTTCCAAACCGGCAAGTGATCATCAATCGGGTCAAGAAGCAGGGCGACCGACGAAGTGGCGATTGGCTACCAAACTACTCTTGAGGCAATCATGAAAGAAGGCATCCACCCGGATTACCGCGAAGTCCTGTTCCACGACATGTCGAACGACTTCAAGTTCATCACCCGCTCCACCATCGGCACCCGCGAAACCGGCGAGTTCGAAGGCAAGCAATATCCCCTGGTGAAGATCGAAGTTTCCTCCGAATCGCACCCGTTCTACACCGGCAAGCACAAGATCGTCGACACCGCTGGCCGCGTCGAGAAGTTCCGCCAGAAGTTCGGTTCCGTCGGTTCGAAGACTGCTGTCTCGAAGGCGTAATCAGTACTTCCTCCAAAAAAGGCAGCTCCGGCTGCCTTTTTTGTTGGGCTCACCGGTGGGGCAGCATCAGGGGCTGCACCATCATGTAGCAGACAGAAACAACTATTTACCGGGTTTTCCTGCACAATAGGGCCTGCTAAAAAAACACCAGCCAAAAACACCAGCCGCCGACAACGGCGACCGCGCGGCCCAGGCCACCCCAGCCCGCGCATCACCCAACACGCAGCACAGAACAAGAGCAACAAGATCTTGATGAAGCCAGTCCGTCTTCCCGCCGCCGCGACCAATGCGCTTCCGCGCCTGGCCGTGCTTGCGCTCGCCCTCCTCTACATCCTGCCCGGCCTGATCGGCCGCGATCCCTGGAAGAACGAGGATGCCACCAGCTTCGGCATCATGTGGACCATGGCCCATGGCAACCTGGCCGACTGGCTCACCCCCAACGTGGCCGGCCTGCCGCTGCCGGCGGAAAGTCCGCTGGCCTACTGGTTTGGTGCAATCTGCATCAAACTGTTCGGCTGGCTGCTGGGCGACCCGCTGGCGGCCCGCGTTTCCATCATCGGCTGCTTCCTGGTCGGCTCGCTGTCGATCTGGTACACCACCTACGTGCTGGGCCGCCGCGCCGAAGCGCAGCCGTTGAAGCTGGCCTTCGGCGGCCAGCCCGAACCCAAGGACTTCGGCCGCACCCTGGCCGATGGTGCCTTCCTGATCTATCTCGGTTTCCTCGGCCTGCTGCTGCACAGCCACGAGACCAGCCCCAAGACCCTGCAGATCGCCCTGGTGGCCTATGCCATGTTCGGCGCGGCGCGCGTGTTCGATGCGGGCAAGCTGCGCCATGGCATCTGGCTGGGACTGGCGCTGGGCATGCTGGTGCTGACCTATGGCTGGCTGCTGCCGGTCGGCGTGATGATCGCGCTGGTCCTGCTGGCCGCCCTGCGCAAGGATGGCCGCGCCCTCGGCCTGCTGCTGTTGCTGGCACTGCCGATGGCGCTGTTGATCAGCGCCGCCTGGGTGGCCGCGCTGCACCGCCTGATCCCGGCTGAAGCGGCCAGCCAGTTCGAGCTGTGGATGAGCTGGAACATTTACCAGCTCAACCGCCCGACGCTGGCCACCCTGGCCTTCCTCGGCAAATATGGCGTGTGGTTCGCCTGGCCCGCCTGGCCCTTCGCCGGCTGGGCACTGTACGCCTGGCGCCGCCAGCTGGGCTCGCTGCACATCGCCTTGCCGCTGGCCTTCCTGATTCCCATCACGCTGCTGATCCTGGTCAACGTGCATCGCGAAGAAGGCATGCTGCTGCCGCTGCTGCCGGCGCTGGCGATCCTGGCCGCGTTCGGCCTGCCGACCATGAAGCGCGGTGCCATCAATGCGGTGGACTGGTTCTCGGTAATGACCTTGACCACCTCGGCGGCCTTCATCTGGATCGGCTGGATCGCCAAGGAAACCGGCTGGCCGGCCAAGATCGCACGCAATGCCTACAAGCTCGCGCCCGGCTTCAAGCCCGGCTTCGAATGGATCTCGCTGGCCATTGCGGTGGCCGCCACCATCGCCTGGATCCTGGTGGTGCACTGGCGCATCTCGCGCCGTCCCGCGGTGCTGTGGCGGGCCGTGGTGCTGTCGTCGGGTGGCGTGATCCTGTGCTGGGTGCTGCTGATGACGCTGTGGCTGCCCTGGGTCAACTACGGCAAGAGCTATGCGGGCGTAGCCGAACAGATCGAATCGAAACTGACTTCGGTCAAGCAGTGCGTGCAGAGCAATGTGGGACCGGCGCAGCGCGCCTCCTTCGCCTATTTCGGCAACGTGCGCTTTGCCGACGAGCGCGACCAGAGCTGCGACTACCTGCTGCTGCAGGATGACGTCAGCAATCAGGATGCCTCCATCATGCTGCGCCAGTACCCCGGCAACTGGCGCATGGTCTGGGAAGGCCGCCGCCCCTCCGACCGCGACGAGCGCTTCCGCCTGTACCGCCGTGCCGGTCGCTGATGCAAGGTTGGCTGCCGCGTGACGACTGAACTCCCCGCCCTCTCCTCTCGCCATCACGTCGGCCGCATCACGCGGCTGGCGTGGCCGCTGCTGATCGGGCAGCTGGCCATCATCGCCAATGGTGTCATCGATACCGCCATGGTCTCGCGCTTCTCGGCGCTGGACCTGGGCGCGCTGGCGCTGGGCGTGTCGATCTACGTGAGCGTGTTCGTCGGCCTGTCGGGTGTGCTGCAGGCGCTGCAGCCGACCATCGGCCAGCTGTACGGCGCAGGCCGCGTGGGCGAGATCGGCAACGAGGTCAAGCAAGGCATGTGGCTGGCAGTGCTGCTGTCCATCGTGGGCTCGCTGATCCTGATGTTTTCACCGCTGTTCCTGGCCGTGGCCAAGGCCTCGCCGGAACTGGTGGAGAAGGCCACGCTGTACCTGCGCATCGAAGCGCTGGCGCTGCCGGCCACGCTGTTCTTCCGCGTCTATTCCTCGCTCAACACCGCCCTGGCGCGGCCCAAGATGGTGATGGCGCTGCAGCTGGGCGGCCTGCTGCTGAAGCTGCCGCTGAACGCCCTGCTCATCTTCGGTGGCCTCGGCCTGCCGGCCTTCGGCGGCCCCGGCTGCGCCATTGCCACCACGCTGATCGCCTGGCTGATGATGATCGCCGCCTGGCTGCTGGTGGCGCGCCTGCCGCTGTATCGTCCGCTCAAGCTGTTTGGCAGCGGCTTCGTCGCGCCCTCGTGGAAGAGCCAGCGCACGCTGCTGCTGCTGGGTATTCCGATCGGCATGTCCTACTTCATCGAAGTGACCGCCTTCACGCTGATGGCCGTGTTCATCGCGCGCCTCGGCGCGGTCCCGGTGGCAGGCCACCAGATCGCGGCCAACGTCGGCACGGTGCTGTACATGCTGCCGCTGTCCATTGCCAGCGCCACCAGCACCCTGGTCGCGCAAGCCATCGGTGGCGGCAACATGGCGGAGGCCAAGAAGATCGGCCGCGCCGGCATCCGCCTGGCGGTCTCGCTGTCGGTAGTGATCGGGGTGATCGTCTGGTTCCTGCGCGAACACATCATTCGCGCCTACACGCCCGATCCGGTGATCGTCGGTGCGGCGCTGCCGCTGTTCCTCTACATCGCCTTCTACCAGCTGTTCGATTCCATGCAGGTGACCACGGCCTTCGTGCTGCGCGCCTACAAGGTGGCGGTGGTGCCCACCGTCATCTACGCGGTCACGCTGTGGGGAGTGGGATTGGGCGGCGGCTATCTGCTGGGACTCGATCCGCTGGGCGTGGCACCGCCGGCGCTGCGCGGTCCGTCCGGGTTCTGGCTGGCCAACAGCCTGAGTCTGGGCCTGGTGGCCCTCGGCCTGCTGGCCTATCTGCGCGTGATCCAGCGCCGCGCGCAGCGCGGCGAACTCAGCGTTTGATCACGCCGCCGGCGGCAAACAGATCGTCATTGCTGGCGTCGACCAGACCGGGCACGCTGACCGCGTCGTCCGGCCGCCCCAACAGGAAGCCCTGCACCTGATCACAATGCAGCAGCTGCAGTTCGCGCAGCTGCCCTTCGGTCTCCACGCCTTCGGCCACCACTTCCATCTGAAGGGCATGTGCCAGCGCGATGATGGCGGCCACGATGGCGCGTCCGGAGTGATCGTCCAGGTCCAGGCGCGAGGTGAAGAAACGGTCGATCTTGACCTGCCGGCAGTGGAACTGTGCCAGGTAGGCCAGACTGGAATAGCCGGTGCCAAAGTCGTCGATGGCGATGTCGAAACCCAGCGACTGCAGTTCGCGCACCACGCGCGTGGTGCGTTCCACATCCTTCATGGCGGCGGTCTCGGTGATCTCGAACATGAGCCGCTGCGGCGCGATGCCGGACGCACTGACCACCTTGATGATGCGCTCCACCAGATCGCTGCGCATCTGCAGCGGCGACAGGTTCAGCGCCACCTTGACCGGCTTCACGCCGGCCGCATCCCAGCACACGATCTGCCGGCACACCGCGTGCAATACCCAGTCGCCGATGCAGAGGATTTGCCCCGAGCGCTCGGCAATGGGAATGAACTCGGACGGAGCCATCTCGCCCAGCTCCGGATGATGCCAGCGCAGCAGCGCTTCCAGCCCGGTCAGTTCCTTGCCGGCACCGCGATACTTGGGCTGGAAGTGCAGGCGAAACTGCTGCTGGTCAATCGCCTGCTGCAGCGCCTGCCGCACCTGCAGATGGCGCATGGCGCTGGCATGCATGGCCGGCTCGAAGAAGCGATAGGTATTGCGTCCGCTCTGCTTGGCTTCGTACATGGCGGCATCGGCATTTTTCATCAGGGCATCGACCGACTCCCCGCTGTTGGGATAGACCGCGATGCCGATGCTGGAGGTCACGCGCAAGGTCGCATCCTCGATCTGGAAATCCAGGCGCAGTTCGGCCAGGATGTTCTCCGACAATTGCTCCACCACCTCGGGCGTGGACAGGTTGCTCATCACCACCACGAACTCGTCGCCACCGATGCGCGCCACCATGTCCTCGCCACGGATGCAGGCGCGGATGCGCTGCGCCACCGCCACCAGCAAGCCATCGCCGACGGCGTGGCCGAGCGAATCATTGATGGCCTTGAAGCCATCGAGATCCATGAACAGCACCGCGAACGGTTTGCCGTTGCGACGCGCCACTTCCACCGCATGCTGGATGCGATCCGCCAGCAAGGCGCGATTGGGCAGGCCGGTGAGCACATCATGGGTGGCGAAGTGCAGCAGCTTGTCATTGGTGCGGCCAACGATCTTCTTCAAGACCTGATTGCGCTGCACGCCGCTGACCACCAGCGCCATGGCCATCGCCAGAAAGGCCAGGAACACCAGGCCATTGACCAGGTGTTCGCGCGTGATGCCTTCCCCGGCCAGGCTTTGCGCCTGCGGGTCGATCAGCAGTGCGCGCAGTCCGGCGGCCGCCGATGACACCAGCCCGGCGCCCACCAGCAGCGCCGCCAGTACGCGCCGTGCCTGCTGGGAATTGAGCGAACCGGTCATGGGCTTGCGTCCGTTGCTGGCGGAAAACAGCGTGACGATGAAGACCGCCACCACTTCCGACACCACCAGGGCCACGATCAGCAAGGGCGTGTGATACACCAGCGGCGGCACCAGCGTCATCGACTTGAGCGCGATGTGAAAAGCGGCATTGAAGGCGGCACCGATGGCCAGCCCGCCGATGACCAGGCGGGCCGGTTGCGGACGCCGCATGCCCGTCAGATGCATCAGGTAGAAAGCGCTGGAGAGGCACAGCAGCAGGGTGAGCACCACCATGCGCGCATCGAAGGCGATCGGCATGGGCGCGTCCAGCGACGCCACCGTCAGCAGCATCGCGCCCCACACGCCGAGACCGAATACCACCGCGCCGATGGCCAGCCACAAGCGCCGGTGCTGGGACTCCTGCAGCACGATGCGCTCGGAGACCTCCAGCGCCGCGTAGGCCGAGAGGCTGGCGACCAGCAAGGCGAAGGCCAACAGCAGGAAATGAAAGGAAGCTGACATTGTCGAACCTGGGCTCGGGTGCGCACCTTCCACGCGGGCTATCGCTGGGAGCCCGCAGGACAGGACGCCTGCTCGGTATCGCGGCCGTTCCGTCCTGGCGACGAGCGCGCTGGCAACATGGCGCAGCGGGCCGCAGGACGTCAGTCGATCGCCGTTGCCGGGCAACGGGTCGCCGCGTTCCATCCTGGAAAGCACCTGCGCACCTCGTGCGCGGCAGGAAACCATGCCGCTGCCACGACGCGCACCGACGTCATTCCGGGAACCTCAAAAAGTTACGTAACCAAAACGTACCACAGGGATGCTGCTGACTTCTTTGATTTATTCGATTCGTTGCAACCAGCGTGCTGCTTGTGTGACTCTCCGGCAAGACGCCGGACGGTGTCGCCCCCCAAAAGCTCGGGCCGGATTATCTAACAAAAACTCCATCCCGTGGAATGGGAAAGATATCGGCTATTCATTCACCGGATGCCCGGTGCGCTTTTCGATCTCCCGCTATTCTAGCGCGCTTCGGCCGCAAGATGCCGCGTCGCATCAGATCTGGAACACCGTGTCTCGCTCCTTGCGACGTGTCTCGCGGCGGACACAAACCTTAAAAAATTGCGCCCTGCCGATGCACAGGCAGGAGAGTTGGACCGACAATGCCTGCATCACAAGACCGGCATCGTCCCTCCTGCGTCAAGCATGCGATGCACCAGGCCAGTCCCTGCAATGCGCTCCGCGCGACGTACTTGCAGTGGCCTGATGACCTGACATCTGTGCACGGTGACCCGTGCCAAATGCGGCTGCACGCTGCACCAAAGTGCGCTCTGGAGACTTGCACATGGACACTTTCCCATCAGCCGGAAATGCTTGCCGGAACTGCTTCGGCGCGATCATGCGCGGGCCGTTGCAGGAACGATGGCGCACTCTTTCGGACCAGTGAGTATAAATCACGTTTGCGGCGTAACTCACCTCGGAAGCAAACGTACCCCGGAAAGCGCTACCTCAAAGTACCTTCGAAATCATGGAAACCGCCAATCAAAAATTCGCAAAGCGCCTGCGCGCAGCGATGGAAAAAGCAGGATACGAACCCAAGCCCGCCGTTCTGGAACGGGAATTCAATCTACGTTACTGGGGCAAGCCGATGACGCTGCACGGCGTACGCCGCTGGCTGCTGGGCGAGTCGATGCCCAAGCAGGACAAGCTGGAAACGCTGGCCGAATGGCTGATCGTGACGCCACAGCATCTGCGCTTCGGTGAAGAGATCAGCAAGCGCATCGACAAGCGCCGCGCGCGCTGGGAAGAAGCCATCGGCTACCGCGAGCGCGAAGCCTTCGAAGCCTTCATCAATCTGCCTGCGCCCCAGCGCAAGATCGTCAAGGAAGTGATCTTCGCCTTCTCGCAAGTCGCCATCCAGGCGTCAGAAAAAGCCGCTGCACCGACCAAGACCGCCACCACCCGCCGCCGCACCCGCACCTGAAGACGCGCTCCCGCAGCGTTCGCTGCGTGCTCCTCTCGTGTCGTTTCCCGAGATTTCTCCCCCTCCCGAATCACGATCCCGCTCCCCCCTGGGATCTTGCTTCCTTCCTTTCTTGTTCTTGTTCCGCCCGCGTGCGATCCGCCGCCGGCGCGTGCTGCTGCGCGCGTCCCGCCTGTCAATCTGTCAGCTTCCCGCGTGGCGGGAGTGGCTGTGGCGAATCACCCACGCAGCAGTGCATCAATTTCCCACGCGTGCCGCCACGTCGACGCAGTGATCGACCTGCTCGGCGATGGCTTGCGGTACCGGGCGCTGCCCCGCCAATACCTCGTTGATCCAGGCGGCAGTAGCGGCGGCGTCCTGGCCTTCGGGCAGGTCGGGCAATTCCTCCGCCACGCTCTGCTTTTCCACCAGCACGGTGCGGGTGCCGCGGCTGAACCAGTCGATGCGCTGGGCGCGCCGCGCATTGGCCACGGTCTCGCCTTCGGTGCCGCGCATGAGGAAGGCGTCGCCGCGATCATGCGGGGCAGCGTGACTGAAGTAGTCGGTCAGCATCTCCAGATATTCCGGATGGGTATACGACGTCAGACGCAAGGCGGGCTGCGCAAACGGTTGCATGATCTTGACCAGCGTATGCGTGGAGTTGCGCACGCCGAGGATGCGGCGCAGATCGAGCAGGCGCGACACGGCCGGGGCCAGCGCAGCAATCGGGATGAAGGCCGGCAGGCCGGCGGCCATGCGCGCTTCGGCCTCGGCGGCCGAGGCCGCATGCGGCACCCCCAGTGCAGTGAAAATCTCGGCGCTGGTCACGCGCTGCGGATCGTGGGTGACGCCGTGCATCAGCACGGGGACTCCGCGCCGCACCAGCAACAGGCACAGTAGCGGCGTCAGGTTGGCCATCTTGCGCGAGCCGTTGTAGCTGGGCAGCACCACCGGCGCATAGGGACCGGCCGGCGCATGCAGGGGCGTGAAGGAGGCCTCGGCGGCCGCCAGGAAACCGGCGATCTCCTCGACCGACTCGCCCTTGATGCGCATGGACAGCAGGATGCCGCCAAGTTCGAGATCACTCACGCGGCCATCGAGCATGGCGGCATACATCAGTTGCGCATCCTCGCGCGAAAGACTGCGGGCACCGTCCTTGCCGCGTCCGATTTCCTTGATGAAACGGGCGGCTGCGAACGGGGCCGGTGACGGGGCAGCGGCACTGGCGACAGGCTCGACGGCCGCAGCCGGAGCAGGAATGTGGGCATCGTTTTGCATGGCCGAAGGGTACACCAAAACCGCCGCCTGCCGCAGCCGGGGCGCTTGCCCGGTGGCTTTCCATTACAATAGCGCCTTTGCCGCACGGCCCCCACCGGGCTTTTTTGCGGCGGCTTCATTGAGTCCATCCCCATGTTAGTTCTCGGCGTCGAATCTTCCTGTGACGAAACCGGCCTTGCTCTGTACGACACCGAGCGCGGCCTGCTGGCGCATGCCCTGCATTCGCAGATTGCCATGCACCAGGAATATGGCGGCGTAGTCCCCGAGCTGGCCTCGCGCGACCACATCCGCCGCGCCATTCCCCTGCTGCAGCAAACCCTGGCCGATGCGCAGGTGCAAGCCGCCGACATCGACGCCATCGCCTACACGCAAGGACCGGGACTGGCCGGGGCGCTGCTGGTGGGCGCATCGGTGGCCTGCGGACTGGGTCTGGCGCTGGACAAGCCGGTACTGGGCATCCATCACCTGGAAGGTCACCTGCTCTCGCCGCTGCTGGCGAGCAAGCCGCCGCGCTTTCCCTTCATCGCGCTGCTGGTCTCGGGCGGGCATACGCAACTGATGCGGGTCGATGGCGTGGGCCGCTATGAACTGCTGGGCGAGACGCTGGACGATGCCGCCGGCGAGGCCTTCGACAAGTCGGCCAAGCTGCTGGGACTGGGATATCCGGGCGGACCGGCGATCTCGCGCCTGGCCGAGTTCGGCGATCCAAGCGCATACCAGTTACCGCGTCCGATGCTGCATTCCAAGAATCTGGATTTCAGTTTCTCGGGCTTGAAGACGGCGGTGCTGACCGTGGTCAAGCAGCACAGCGCCAACATCTGCGAACAGGACAAGGCCAACATCGCGCGCGGTTTCGTCGATGCCATCGTGGATGTGCTGGTAGCCAAGTGCATGACAGCCCTGAAACAGACCAACCTGAAGCGTCTGGTCATCGCTGGCGGTGTCGGTGCCAATGCGCAGCTGCGCGCGGCCCTCAATGCGGCGGCGGCCAAGCGGCGTTATGAAGTGTTCTACCCGGAGCTGCAATTCTGCACCGACAACGGCGCCATGATCGCCTTCGCCGGTGCCATGCGCCTGCGTGAGGAGCCGGGTGCGGCGCGCAAGGAATATGGTTTTGGCGTGCGTCCGCGCTGGCCGCTGGATGAGTTGCGGCCGCCGCAGCGACAGGAAGACACTACCACCGCCTGAATCGCGTAAATCATTTAAACGATATAAACAAAAAGGGCCGCAATGCAAATTGCGGCCCTTCTTTTCATTCCAATCGGCAGTCTTACTTGGCCGCCTTCTTCTTGTCACCAATGCGGCTTTCCTTGCCCGCCAGCAGATTGCCGATGTTCTTGCGATGGCGATAGATCAGCAGTGCCGCCATGGCGACCACTGCCAGCAGGATGCCATCGGTAGTGCCAAACAGCAGGCCGTAATAGAACGGTGCAAACAGCGCTGCCACCAGCGCTGCCAGCGAGGAATAACGGAAAGCGAAGGCCACCACCAGCCAGGTCGCCAGCGTGGCCAGACCGAGCCACGGGTTCAGCGCCAGCAGGATGCCCAGTGCAGTAGCCACGCCCTTGCCGCCGACGAAGCGGAAGAACACCGGCCACAGGTGCCCGAGGAAGACAGCCAGCGTCACCAGCGCGATGCCGGTATCGTCCACGCCATAGTGCGGACCGAATTTCTGCGCCAGCCACACCGCCAGCCAGCCCTTGAAACCGTCGCCCAGCAAGGTGAGCACAGCCGCCTTCTTGTTGCCGCTGCGCAGGACATTGGTCGCGCCCGGATTCTTGGAGCCGTAGGTGCGCGGATCGGACAGGCCGAACAGCTTGGACACCAGCACCGCAAAGGACAGTGAACCGATCAGGTAGGCCGCGAAGGCAAAGAGGATGTTGTACATGAGGTGGGGCTTTCTGCTTTTGCTTTCTGTTGTCTCTGTTATCGGGGAGCGGCGTCAGCGCGCGTCAAGTGTCGTCAAGTTTGAGCGTGACGGTTCACGCTGCATCGGCCAGTGCACACTGCACTGCCTTGGCCGGCAACACCTTCAGGATTACCGCCGGATCGATGCCGATCAGGAAACCGCGCCGTCCGCCGTTGATGTAAATCTTGTCCAGTTCCAGGATGGTCGACTCCACATAGACCGGCATGGTCTTGCGCGTGCCGAAGGGTGAAGTACCGCCGATCAGGAAACCTGAATGACGATTGGCCACCTCCGGCTTGCACGGCTCGACCGACTTGCAGCCAATCTGGCGCGCCAGATTCTTGGTGGAGACCTTGCAGTCGCCATGCATGAGCACCAGCAGCGGCTTGGCGGCCTCGTCCTGCATCACCAGGGTCTTGATGACCGCATGCTCATCCACACCCAGTTCGCGCGAGGACACCGAGGTGCCGCCGTGCTCCTCGTAGGCGTAGGGATGCTCGGTGAATGCCACGCCCTGCTTGCGCAGGAATTGCGTGGCGGGAGTTTCGGAGATGTGTTCTTTCTTGGCGCTCATCGGTCTCTTCCTGACGGCACACTGACCGGCCGCACAGGCCGGCCGGGCCATCATGGGCGCACATTATGCCGCAAGATCAGCCGCGGGGGTGATGTGCGGCATGCAGTTGCTTCAAGCGCTCGCGTGCCACGTGGGTGTAAATCTGGGTGGTGGAAATGTCGGCATGCCCCAGCAGCAGCTGTACCACGCGCAGGTCGGCCCCATGGTTGAGCAGGTGCGTGGCAAAGGCATGGCGCAGCGTGTGCGGCGACAAGCGCACCGTAATACCGGCCTGCAGCGCGTATTTCTTGATAAGGGTCCAGAACATCTGGCGTGTCATCGGTCCGCCCCGCGCGGTGACGAAGAGCGCATCATCGATCTGTCCCTGCAGGATCTGGCTGCGCGCCTCGGCCAGATAGCGCGCCATCCACGCACCGGCTTCCTCGCCGAACGGCACCAGGCGCGTCTTGCTGCCCTTGCCGGTCACACGCAGCACGCCTTCATTCATGCCGACCTCGATGCTCTTCAAGGTCACCAGTTCCGAGACCCGCAAGCCGCTGGCATACATCAACTCGATCATGGCGCGATCACGCAGGCCCAGCGGCGTGGACACATCGGGCGCGGCCAGCAGCGCTTCCACCTGACCTTCCGACATGGTCTTGGGCAGACGCTGCGGCTGGCGCGCCGAGCGCAGCTTCAGGCAGGGATCGGCGGTGACGTGATGTTGGCGCAGTGCCAGCTGGAAGAAGCGCTTCAACACCGCCAGGCGGCGATTCGAGGAACTGGGCTTGGTCTCATCGTGGCGCGCCGCGAAATAGGCGTTGAGGTCTTCGGCTTGCGTCTCGTAAAGGGCCTTGGCGCGCTCCTGATACAGCCAGTGGGCGTACAAGGTCATGTCGCGCCGGTAGGCGTCCAGCGTATTTTTGGACAGGCCATCTTCCAGCCACAGGCTGTCGCAGAATTCGTCGATGGCCTCGCGGCTCACGGACGGGGCTTCGATCTTTGGTGTGGTGCGTCCCATGCGTCTTCTTCAGTATCCCGCCACGCCTTCGTGGCGCAGCAGCCAGCGCTTGACCTCCAGATGGAAGCCATCCTCGTCGTCATGATGCGAGAAGCCGCCCAGGCCGCCCGCCGCCGTCACCCGATGACAGGGGATCACCAGCGGATACCAGTTGGCCCCGCAAGCCTGACCGACCGCGCGCGGTGCAGACTGGATGCGCTTGGCGACCTGGCCATAGGTCAGCACCTGACCACAGGGAATCTCGGCAATGGCATGCCAGACGCGCTGCTGGAAGGCGCTGCCCACGCTCAGCAGCGGCAGTTCAAAACGAAAAGCGGGGTCAGCCAGGTAACGCGTGATCTGCTGCACTGCCTGCGCAGCCACGGCATCGGTGGCGTCCTTCTCGGCGTAATGCGGCGGCAGGTAAACCATCTCGACCACGGCCCCGGCTTGGGTGCGCACGCCCATGCCGCCGAAGGGCGTGTGCACCACGGCGGAAAACAGGGCGGTCAATTGGGAATCTGCTGGGGTCATCGGGAGCCGTGGCATGGACCTGGGGCAGCTATTGTAAGCAATTCGCGCGCGGGCTTGATACCATCAGGCAAAACTTGATGGAGACCGCATGAGCACCGCCCCCTTGCACACAGAACCCGACCACCTGGTCATCACCGCCCCCACGCTCAAATCCGGCATGGTCTGGGTGGAACAGTGCCTGGGCGTTTCCATGGCCCCGCGCATCGGCGGCCAGCATGTGCGGCTGGGCACGCACAACGCACTGCTGTCGCTGGGCGAAGGCTTCTACCTCGAAGTCATCACCATCGACCCCAACGCCGATGCGCCCGAGCGGCCGCGCTGGTTCGGCATGGATCATCTGGGCAAGGACGCTGCGCCCCGCCTGGCGCACTGGGTGGCCCGCACCAGCGATATCGCGGCGGCCGTGGCGGCCAGCCCCGTTTCACCGGGCGTGATCGAACCCATGAGCCGCGGTGCGCTGGACTGGCTCATCACCATCGCCGCCGATGGAACATTGGCCTGCGAGGGCGTGATGCCGTCGCTGATCCAGTGGCTCAGCCAGCCGCACCCGGCCAGCGCCCTGCCCGACCGCGGATGCCGTTTGCAGCAACTGGTTCTGGAACATCCCGCCGCGCAGGATCTGCAGGCCGCATGCCGGGCCATCGGACTGGCCGATGCGCGTATCGTGTTGCAGGAAGGAAAGCAGGCCAGCCTGCGTGCTGTGGTGTCCACGCCACACGGGGAGCGGGTGCTGGGCTGACGGGGGCGTACGGGAGGTAAAACATATAAACCGTATAAACGATTTATACGCATCATCAGCACCACGCGACACAAAGAAAAAAGGCGCATCCGCGGATGCGCCTTCAAAATACTCCAGATGCATTCCCGACCGTTTGAACGGTTTCAATCGAATGCACGTCTCCTCAGTTTCCCGGTATTGATACCGTTTGTCATGCACCACCCGCTTTGTATTCGGTGCTGCCTCGCCACGCCCGGACCGATGTGTCGGAGGGGTCGCCGCCAAGGCAAGTACATCAACAACTCACTAGAAAAACCTAAAACAAAACTCGATTGCCAGGGCGGCAAATACACGGTGCCGATTCAGCAAAGCACGCACTTTAGCAGCACTTTGTGCCGTCTCAAAGCACTTTTTCAGGGCAAAACGAACATACTTTTTAGTAACTTGACAGACATCTGACGAAATCGGCACCGGTCCGGTGCAAACCCGGTGGCGGCGCCGATTTCATCGTCTCATGCCCTGATTGCGGATCAGTTGTAGATCAGGTTGGGCAGCCACAGCGACAGGCCCGGCCAGTAGGTCACCAGCGCCAGGAAACCGAGCATGGTCAGCAGCCACGGCATGACCGCGATGGTCAGTTCGGTGATGCCCATCTTGGTAATGCCCGAGGCCACGTAAAGATTCAGGCCCACCGGCGGATGGCACATCCCCACTTCCATGTTGACCACGATGAGGATGCCGAAGTGCACCGGATCGATGCCCAGCTTCATCGCCACCGGGAACAGGATCGGCGCCAGGATCAGCACGATCGACGACGGCTCCATCACGTTACCGGCCAGCAGCAGCAGGATGTTGACCACCAGCAGGAAGGTGATCGGTCCCAGTCCCGAATCGGTGATCCATGCCGCCATCGTCTGCGGGATGTTTTCACTGGTCACCAGGAAGGAGAACAGCACCGCATTGGTAATGATGTAGAGCAGCATGGCCGACATCGACGCCGAATCCAGCAGCACCTTGGGCACCTGCTTCAGGCTCAGGTCCTTGTAGACGAAGACCGCGATGAAGAAGGCATACACCGCCGCCATGGCCGCTGCTTCCGTAGGCGTGAAGACACCGGTGTAGATGCCGCCCATGACGATGACGATCAGGAACAGGCCCCAGCCGCTCTTGCGGAAGGCTGCAGCGCGCTCGGCCCAGGTCGCCTTCTTCAGACGCGGATAATTGTTCTTGCGCGCCAGGAACCAGGTGGTCAGGCCCAGCAGGAAGGCCAGCAGCAAGCCCGGCACCACGCCCGCCATGAACAGTTTGCCCACCGACGTATTGGTGGAGACCGAATACATCACCATCACGATGGAAGGCGGGATCAGGATGCCCAATGCGCCGGAAGTCGTGATCACCCCCGCGCCGAAGCGATTCGGGAAACCCTGCTTGACCATCGCCGGCAGGATGATGGAACCGATCGCCACCACGGTCGCCGGTGACGACCCTGACACCGCTGCGAACAACGCACAGGCCAGCACCCCGGCCAGCGCCAGGCCACCGTGCCAGTGACCGACCATGGAGGTGGCGAAGTTGATCATGCGCCGCGCCACCCCGCCGTGGGTGAGGAAATTGCCAGCGAGGATGAAGAACGGGATCGCCATGATCTCGAACTTCTCGATGCCCGTGAACAGTTTCAACGCCACCGACTGGATCGGCACATCGGTCATCGTGAACAGGAAAGTCAGGACCGTCAGGCCGAGCGAGATCGAGATCGGCATCCCGGTCAGCATCAGCCCGAACAGCAAGACGAAAATGATCAGTGCATTCATGCTTTACCTCCGCTGGTTTCTTCGTCCAGACCTTCCACGTGGGCGTGGTCATGTTTGGGCAACTCGCCGGTGCGATAAAAATTCCACGCGACCTGGAGGAAACGGAAGCACATCAGGTACGACCCCAGCGGCACGGCCAGGTAGACGATCCACATCGGCACCTCCAGCACCTCGGAGGTGCTGTCGTGCTGCGCGATGTCGTAGACGAACTCGGCACCGAAGGTCCCGACGATGCCGGTGAAGAGCGCGCCGGCAAACAGACCGAAGAGCACGAACTTGTTGCGCCACGGGGTGTTCATGCGGTTGATGAGCACATCGACGCCGACGTGGATGCCGGTGCGCACGCCGTAAGCGGCGCCGAACTTGGCCATCCACACGAACATGAAGATGCACAGCTCCTGGGCCCAGCTCATGTTGATCTGGATGAGCTGGTCCTGCAGCCAGGGAATATCCAGGCCCGAGGCGTAGCGGTGTACCACCGCCACGAAAATGATGAAGGTGGCCGCGGCCATGAGGAACGCGATCAGCCACTCTTCCAGGTGGTCGAGTAACTTCATGAAGTCTCCTTGCGCCAGCAGGCCGATACCCTGATGGGTTCAGCCCGTGACATTGCTTGTTAGGATTGTTCTTGTCTGCAATGCGCCCGCTTCATTGCGAAGGCGGGCGCCCGTTGAAGTCAACGTAGATTACTTCTGGCCCAGCGCGGCCGATTCCTTGTTGACGGCGTCGATCAGGTCCTTGCCGATGCGGCTGGCCATCTGCTGCTGTACCGGCAGCAGCGCCTTGCGCCACTCCGCTTTCTGGGCATCGGTCAGACGGTAGACGGTGGTCTTGCCGGTCTTTTCGACGGCGGCCAGAGCAGCATCGTTTTCCTGTTGGGCGATGGCGTTGGCGTACTTGGTCGCATCCTTCATGGCGCCTTCGAGCTGGGTGCGCACGTCGGAGGGCAGGCCGTCCCAGAACTTCTTGTTGACGATCACCGCATAGCCCAGGTAGCCGTGGTTGGAGACGGTGACGTGCTTCTGCACTTCATGCATCTTCTGGGTGTACAGGTTCGAGGGCGGGTTCTCGGTGCCATCGACCACGCCGGTCTGCAGCGCCTGGTAGACCTCGGAGAAGGCCAGCACCTGCGGGTTGGCACCCAGTGCGCGCATCTGGGCATCCAGCACCTTGGAGGACTGGATGCGCATCTTCAGGCCACGGAAGTCCGAGGGCTGATGCAGCGGCTTGTTGGCCGACATCACCTTGAAACCGTTGTCCCAGTAGGCCAGGCCGGTGATGCCCTTGGGCTCGAGCTTCTTGAACAGATCCTTGCCGATCGGACCTTCGGTCACCCGGTACAGCACGTCCTTGCTGGGGAAGATGTAAGGCAGATCGAAGACTTCGAACTCCTTCACGCCCAGCGGACCGAACTTGGCCAGCGACGGCGCCAGCATCTGCACGGCACCGAGTTGCAGGGCTTCCAGTTCTTCCTTGTCCTTGTACAGGGTGCTGTTGGGATAGACCTCGACCTTCACGCGGCCCTTGGTGGCTTTCTCGGCCAGCTCCTTGAAACGCTCGGCGGCCTTGCCTTTGGGCGTGTCGTTGGCCACCACGTGACTGAACTTGATGATGATGGGCTGTTGCGCGAAAGCGCTGGCAACCAGGTTGGCATTGACGGCAGTCGCCGCAGCCAGCGCAAAGACGATGGACTTCAGTTTCATGCTTGTCTCCCCAATGAGATGGAAATGATTTAGTTAGTAATTTTTATGGACTAAGGCCGGTCTTGGCGGGGACCGGATTGTGCTGGCGAATTTTGCGCGGCCTCACCAAAACGGAGCAAGTGTGGTTAACCACAATGTCCCTGCCGTCCACTTCCCGCCACGCAGGAAGCTGGCGCAAGCTTTTGGGCGCGGCTACACTGGCGGCGTCATGAAAACCGTCCCGCCGCCCCCGATCGCTCCCCAGCCCGATGCCGCCTCGCAGCTGCAGGCCTCCGGCCGCAAGACCACCATGCGCTGGCTGATCCCTTTCCTGCTGGTGTGCCTGTTCCTGGCCACGCTGATCTGGCTGCCGCGCCAGGCACAGCAGATGGAAGCCAGCGAACGGCTCGAGCAACTGATCGCCGATTCGCTGTGGGTGGAACAGGCGATCCGCTTCCAGCTCAGCCGCGATGACGAGAGCATGCGCATCATCGGCCGCGAGATCAGCAACGGCCGCCTGCATCAGGATCATTTCCGCAGCCGCCTGAACGCCCTGCTGCGCAACAACCGCGAGTTCTATCGCGTGACCTGGTTCAATGCCGAGGGCCATCCGGTGGCCTCCACCGAGGATTTGCCGATCAGCCGCAAGGATCTCTCGCAACCCTCGCTGATGACGGCCGACCGCGCGCGCCAGATGCGCCGTCCGCTCTACAGCCCGCCGGCCATCCCACCCGGCATCGCCGAGCCGATGCTGATGGACTATCACGTGCCGCTGTTCCATGACAATCACTACATCGGCAGCCTGGTGGCCAGCTATGCGGTGGCGCGCATCCTCAACGAGATGGTGCCGTGGTGGTTCGCCCAGGACAATGAAATCTCGCTCACCGATACCGATGACAACGTGGTGGCACGGCGTACCTCTGGCGGACCGGGCCTGAACGTCTACACCCATCGCCGTGAACTGGAGCTGCCGGGCCTGACGCTGGTGCTGCATACCAACAGCACCAAGAGTGCGCCCAAGCTGCTGCCCAACCTGCTGGTGGGCTCGGTGATCGTGCTCTCGCTGGGTCTGCTGTGGAGCCTGTGGGCACTGTGGCGCGACATCAACCGGCGCACCAAGGCCGAGAAAGCCCTGCTCAATGAAGCCGTGTTTCGCGCGGCGATGGAAAACTCGCTGGTCACCGGCATGCGGGCGCGTGACCTGCAGGGCCGCATCACCTACGTCAACCCGGCCTTCTGCAAGATGGTCGGTTACGCTGCAGAAGAACTGGTGGGCCGGATCCCGCCCATGCCCTACTGGGCGCCGGAAGCCATGGATGAATACCAGGAGCGCTTCTCCAACGTGCTGGCCGGGCGGGTCACGCCGCAATTCGAGACCATCTTCCAGCGCCGCGACGGTGAACGCTTCCCGGTGCTGATCTTCGAATCGCCGCTGGTGGACCAGGATGGCAAGCAGACCGGGTGGATGGGTTCCATCCTCGACATTTCCGAACGCAAGCGCGCCGAAGACCTCAACCGCACCCAGGAAGAAAAACTGCAGGCCAGCGCCCGCCTGGCCAGCATGGGCGAGATCGCCTCGACCCTGGCGCACGAGCTGAACCAGCCGCTGGCGGCCATCTCCAGCTACACCACCGGGGCGCTGAACATGATGCAGCAGGGCCAGGCCGATCCCAAGGCGCTGCAGCCGGCGCTGGAAAAAATCCACACCCAGGCCCAGCGCGCCGGCCACGTGATCCGCAGCGTGCACCAGTTCGTCAAGAAGCGCGAACCGGCGCGCCAGCGGCTGCAGATCCGGCAGCTGGTGGACAACGTGGCCCCGCTCATCGAATTGCAGGCGCAGCAGTTCTTCGTGGTGCTGCAATGGCAGGTGCCCAAGTCGCTGCCGCCGGTGCTGGGCGACCAGGTGCTGCTGGAGCAGGTGATCCTGAACCTGACCCGCAACGGCATTCAGGCCATGGCCGCCGTGCCCTCGGCGCGCCGCATCCTGCGCGTGACGGCCGAGCTGACCCGCAATGACGATGGTGCAGAATCGGTCACGGTCTCGGTGATCGACCAGGGGCACGGGATTGCCGAGGAAGTGGCGGCGCGCCTGTTTTCTCCCTTCTTCTCGACCAAGGCCGAGGGCATGGGCATGGGCTTGAACATCTGCCGCACCACCATCGAATTCCACGGCGGCACGCTCACTTACACCGATAACCCGGCAGGCGGTACAATCTTCCGGTTTTCGCTGCCCGCCCAGAGCGGACAGCCACAATAACGAGACGCCTCTCCCACACTGGATTCCCGCCCCGCATACCGATGCTGCACATAGTCGACGACGAAGAAATCATCCGCGATTCGCTGACCTGGCTGGCGCGCTCGCGCAATATCGCCGCCATCGGCTATGAAAGCGGTGCCGCCGTGCTGGGTGCACTGGCCCATGCCAGCGGCATCGACGCCGAGGGCGAATGCCTGCTGCTGGACGTGCGCATGCCCGGCACCAGCGGCGTGGCGCTGTTCAATGAACTCAAGACCAAGGGCCTGCTGCACCGGCGTCCGGTGATCTTCCTCACCGGTCACGGCGATGTGCCGATGGCGGTGGACATGCTCAAGAACGGTGCCTTCGATTTCTTCGAGAAGCCCTTCAACGACAACCAGTTGATGGACCGCGTGCTGGAAGCGCTGGAAAGTTCGCGCGCCGGCGGTGCCGAGGATGCCGTGCAGAGCCGCCTGGCGGCGCTGTCCGCGCGCGAGCGCGAAGTGCTGGACCTGATCCTGGCCGGCAAGATGAACAAGGTCATTGCCGATGAACTGGGCATCAGCATGCGCACCGTGGAAGTTCATCGCGCCCACATCTTCGACAAGATGAACGTCAAGACTGCCGTCGAGCTGGCACGCCTGCTGAAGTAAGCACGTGGAGATCCTCAACCTCCTGCTGCCGGACTTCAGCCTCATTGCACTGGGCCTGCTGATCCATCGCATTTCCAACTGGGGCGAAGAATTCTGGGCCGGCATGGAGAAGCTGGTCTATTTCATCCTCTTCCCTGCGCTGCTGTTTTATTCGACGGCACGCCTGAAGGTCGATCTCTCGGTGACCGGCGGCATGGTGCAGACGGGCGTTGCGGCGCTGCTGGTGGGCATTGCGCTGACCTGGCTGGGCAAACCCTTCCTGCGCGCCACGCCCATGACCTACGAGTCGGGCATGCAATGCGCCTTTCGCTTCAATTCCTATATCGCGCTGGCACTGGCCACCCGCATGGCGGGGGAAGAAGGCGCAGGCCTGATGGCCATCCTGCTGGGCTTTGGCGTGCCCCTGTGCAATATCGCGGCCGTCCATGCGCTGGCGGCAAAAAACAGCAACCTGCTGCGCGAGCTGGCCCGCAATCCCTTGCTGGTGGCGACTGCTGGCGGGTTGACGTTTTCTGCACTAGGGCTGCATTTGCCGGAAGTGGCCAGCGTGGTGCTCTCGCGGCTGGGCGCGGCTTCCATTGCGTTGGGCCTGTTGATGGTCGGCGCCGGACTGCGGCTGTCGGGCTTGAAAGAGAGCAAGCCGGTAGTGGCCTGGTTCATCGTCATCAAGCTGGTTGCGGTGCCGCTGGCCGCTTACCTGATCGGCATGCTGCTGCAGCTGCCACCGCTGCAGTGGCGCATCGTGGTGCTGTTCTGCAGCCTGCCCACCGCCTCCAGCGCCTACATCCTCGCCGCACGCATGGGCGGCAACGGGCCCTTCACGGCCTTCCTCATTTCGTTCGGGACGCTGCTCTCGGCATTGACCATTCCGCTCTGGCTGGCGCTGGTGCATTGATCCTGCCGCACCAGGCCAGCCCTGCTGTCTAGCGCACCGGCTGCACCACGATGCGGTGCTCGGTGACTTTCTCGATGGCTCCGCGTGAATACAGCAGCGGGAAATACTCGCCCTTCAACCACTTGTCGGCCAGATCGCGATAGTGCGGACTGTCGGGGTCGCCCGACTGGCCCGGGGCATTGACGGCCCAGGAATTGTCCCAGCGGCCTACGTCCACCACCACGCGGAAGGAGGGCCCGTTGGTCTGGCGAAAATCATTGACGCGATAGGTCGACTGATTGGGCGAATAGGCCCCGCCATGCTTGGGCATGGGTCCGACATTGAGCTTCTTGCGGGTCGCCTCATCCACCACATCGGCCAGCGGATGCGCCATCAGGTTGTGGTGCAGCTTGCCCCATTGCCATTGCGCCGGATCCGCGCCTTGCAGCTTGGCCAGTTCGGCCCAGGCAGCACCGAGGCTGGCGAGCAGCACCTGATCGCGCCGGACGCGCGCCTGCGCAGCATCGGCGCCGAAGGCGGGTACCGGGTTTTCCAGCGTATCGAGCAGCACTGCTGTATCAGGCGCCCCCATCGCATCGGCGGCCGCCTTGGGCAGCACGGCTTCCTTGAAGGCCTTGCCGAGATGACGCGAGAGCCAGACTTCGTACAGCGCCGGCTGCGCGGATTCGCTGCGTTCCACGTAATCCCACTGGCCCAGCATGGCCAGCGCCGCGCGGGTGTTGGCGTCATCGGAGGACAAGGGCTTGAGCAAGGCGGCCAGGCGGCGTGCGGGGATGGCCAGGTCATCGTTCTGCAGCCGCATGGAATCCTGCAGCGAGACCTTGGGCAGGCTGGCCAGCACTTCGCTGATGCGGGTGAAGCGCGAATTGTTGGTCCACTCGAATCCGAGCTTGCGCTCGCGGTAGGGATAATCGGCAGGAAGATTCATCTGGTTGGCCGAGGCAAACCAGCCCTGCGCCGGATTGTAGGACGAGGGCAGCTGGTCGCCGCGCCAGAAGCCGGACCATTCATATCGCCCGTCACCCGGCACCGGTAGCAGCCCGTCCCAGTTGGGCCGCTTCGGTGCCAGCCCGCCCGGCACCCAGCCGATGTTGCCTTTGGTGTCGGCATAGACCTGGTTCTCGGTCGGCGCGCCCCAGTTCAGCATGGATTGCTTGAAGTCCTTGAAATTGCGCGTGCGCATGTAGGCGATGCTGCCGAAGTAAGGCGACATGCCCGGCTCCAGCCAGCCCGACCTTACTGCGTAGGCCAGGTGTTTGGCCTGATCGACATAGATCACCGGACCATGGCGCGTGAAACTCAGATCGGCCACGGCGGGTGCGCCGTTCTTGATGCGCACCGGTTCATGCAGTACGCGCATCGATTCCCACTGGCCCTGATAGCGGTATTGCTGCGGATTGTCGGGATTGAGCTGGTAGACGTAGAGGTCTTCCTGATCGATGTTGAAGATGGTCAACCCGAAGGCGATGCTGCCGTTGTGGCCGATGGAGATGCCCGGCAAGGCCGGTTCGCCGGCCCCGATGACATTCATGCCCGGTGCGCTCAGGTGGGCGATGTAGCGCAGCGACGGGGCCGAATAGGCGCGATGCGGATCGTTGGCCATGATGGCGCGGCCGGTGGCCGATTTCGACGGGGCGATGACCCAGTTGTTGCTGCCTTCCATGGTCTCTTCCGGGTTGGCGGCCGGCTCGATGCGCACCAGCTGGGGGTCGCCTGCCGTGGTGGCGGCGTTCAGGCTCTCCTTGGTAATCCGCACGCCCTGCGTGGCCAGCGTGAAAACCTGCAGCAGGTCCTTGGGCAGGCAGGGGTCCAGGCCCTCGGGCATCCCGGCGGTCCAGGGCGGGGTCAGGCCGGAGCGGATTTCATCGGATTTCAGATCGGCCGCGCACGCCACCTTGGCGCGCGCCACTTCGCTTTGCAGGTTGCGCGTGAGGCCGTGGCTGCGGATGCGCACCACGTCCTCGGCCTGCCACTTGGCCGGCAGATAGCCCAGCTGGCGGAATTCGTAAGGCAGTTTTTCCTGATGCAGGGAGACGTAATCGATATACGCATTGATGCCTTCCACGAACGCCTGCGCCACGCTTTCCGCACCAGGACCATAGGCGGCCCATTCGCGTCGCATGTCGCCGCGGTAGAGGAACAGCCGGGTCGCACGGTCCTGAGGCAGATAAGCGGGACCGAACACTTCGGAGAGCTGGCCCAGCCCGCGCCGACGCCACAGGTCGATCTGGAACAGGCGGTCACGCGCGGCATTGAAACCCTGCATGAAGAAGGCATCGCGCTCGCTGGCGGCATAGATGTGGGGCACGCCCCAGCGGTCGATGAGGATCTCGGCGCGTTGCTGCAGGCCGGGGATGGCGATCTTTTCGCTCGATGCGGGCTGGGCACTGGCCGCCAGCGGCAGGCTCGCAGCCAGCGCGCTGGCCAGCAGGACGGCGCGATTCAGTCTGGGCATGGGGTGTCTCCTCCTTATTGGGAGGGGTCACTCTACTCCATCTGCTCCTGCGACTCCATGGACTCCATGACGGGCCAGCGCCCAAGCCACATGCTCGGCCACCAGCGCTGACGGATGATCCAGACGCGCCCGCAAGGCCGCCACGATCTCCGCATCGCCACGGTGCGAGGGTGCATCGGCCGCATTGCCCAGCCCGACGGCCAGGTTGCGCAGCCAGCGTTCGTGGCCGATGCGGCGGATGGCGCTGCCTTCGGTGTTCTTCAGGAAGACCTCTTCACTCCAGCCGAACAGCTCGACCAGGCTCGCCCGGTCGAGGCCATGGCGCGGATCGAAGTCCGGCAGGCTGGCACGCTGGGCGAACTTGTTCCACGGACAGTAAAGCTGGCAGTCGTCGCAGCCATAGATGCGGTTGCCGATCAGCGGACGCAAGTCTTGCGGGATGCTGCCCTTGAGTTCGATGGTGAGATAGGAGATGCAGCGCCGCGCATCCAGTTCATAAGGCGCGACGATGGCCCCGGTCGGGCAGGCCGTGATACAGGCGCTGCATTGGCCGCAGTGCGAGGTGACCGGTTCATCCACCGGCAGCGGCAGGTCGGTCAGCATCTCGCCCAGGAAGAACATCGAGCCAGCCTCCCGATGCAGCAGCAGCGTATGCTTGCCGCGCCAGCCCAGTCCGGCCTTCTCGGCCAGGGCCACTTCCATGACCGGGGCCGAATCGGTGAAGACGCGGTAGCCGAAGGGGCCAATGCGGCCCTCGATGCGGGTGGCCAGCTGCTGCAGGCGGGCGCGCAGGACCTTGTGGTAATCGCGGCCGCGTGCATAGATCGAGACCTGGGCGGCCGCCGGATCGGCGCTGCGCGCCTCTTCGCGGGCGCGCCAGTCGGGTTGATCGGGCTGATCCGGATCGGCGGCGGTCGGCAGGTAGGGCATGCGCACGCTCACCACGCGCACCGTGCCCGGCACCAGTTCGGCCGGCCGCGCCCGTTTCAGGCCGTGGCTTGCCATATAATCCATCTCGCCGTGATAACCCTTGTCCAGCCAGGCCTGGAAGCCCGCCTCGCGGTGCGACAGGTCGACATCGGCGATGCGCACCTCGGCAAACCCCAGCTCCCGGCCCCAGGCCTTGATGGCGGCCGCCAGCGCCGCCAGGCCGGCGGGATCGGCGATGGCAGTGCTCCCGATCGGATCGGCGGGCGTGGGGTGAGTGGACATGAACGCTTGAACCTTCAGACTAGAACCTTGTAACGAACCATCCCGGATGACCCAGAACAGCATGAGCATGCAGCGACTCCACCTCCACCTGCCCGACGAAGCGGCCACCGCCCGCCTCGGGGCCGACCTGGCCCAGGTGCTGGCGCCGGGCCTGGCGATCTACCTGCACGGCGACCTCGGGGCCGGCAAGACCGCGCTCACGCGCGCCCTGCTGCATGCGGCGGGCTACCAGGGACGGGTCAAGAGCCCGACCTACACGCTGGCGGAGCCTTATGAAGTTTCCTTCGCAGGCCGCATGGTAACAGTCATCCACTTCGATCTGTACCGCATGGCCAGCCCGGAAGAATTTCTCGATGCCGGTTTTCGTGAACATTTCAACGAAAACTCCGTCTGTATCGTCGAATGGCCTGAAAAGGGCGATCCGGTGTTGCCGCCACCGGACATACACGTCAACCTGTCGCTTGCAGGGGACGGTCGTGATGTAGAATTGCGTGCGTTGTCCGACAAGGGTCATCAATGCCTCGCTCGACTGAAATTCGCTCCCAACCTGTGAAGTCCAAAACCCGCCGCACCATCCTCAAAGCCGGCGGCGCGCTGTTCGTCTCCGTCGTCACTCCCCTGCCCGCCCTGGCTTCGCAGATCCTGGCCGTGCGTGTCTGGCCGTCCGAGGACTACACCCGCGTCACGCTGGAAAACGACAGCGACCTCAAGGTCACCCACTTCGTGGTCAAGAACCCGGAGCGCCTGGTGGTGGACATCGAGGGCATCGACCTCAACAGCACCCTGAAGGACCTGGTCGCCAAGATCCAGCCCAACGACCCCTACATCAAGCAGGTGCGCGTGGGCCAGAACCGGCCCAGCGTGGTGCGCCTGGTGTTCGACCTGAAGGACGAGATCAAGCCGCAGGTCTTCACCCTGGCCCCGGTGGGCGAGTACAAATACCGCTTCGTCATCGACCTTTACCCGGCCGCGCCGCCCGATCCGATCGCCGCCCTCATCCAGAAGGGCGAGTGGAACAAGGAAAGCCCGGCCACCCCGCCGCTGGCGCAGGCCCCGGCCGCACCGCCCAAACCCGATCCGGCCCCGCTGGCCGAGATCAAGCCGCAGCCGGAAGACAAGACCGAGCGCAACCCCAAGGTGGTGCCGGACGAGCCGCGCATGCAGCTGACCCGCATGATCACCATCGCGCTGGATCCCGGCCACGGCGGCGAAGACCCCGGCGCCACCGGTGCGCGCGGCAACCGCGAGAAGGACGTCGTGCTGTCCATCGCCAAGCGCCTCAAACGCAAGATCGAGCAATACCCCAACATGCGCGTCATGCTGACCCGTGATGCCGACTTCTTCGTGCCCTTGGGCCAGCGCGTGGTCAAGGCGCGCAAGGTGCAGGCCGACCTGTTCGTGTCGATCCATGCGGATGCCTTCGTGCAGCCGACGGCGCGCGGTTCTTCGGTGTTCGCCCTGTCGGAAAAGGGGGCCAGCTCCACCGCCGCACGCTGGCTGGCCAACAAGGAAAACTCGGCCGACCTGATCGGCGGGGTCAACATCAAGACCCATGACCGCCAGCTGGCCAGCGTGCTGCTGGACCTGTCGACCACGGCGCAGATCAACGACAGCCTGCGCGTGGGCAATGCGGTGCTGAAGGAAATCGGCGGCATCAACAAGCTGCACAAGGGGGCGGTGGAACAGGCCGGCTTTGCCGTGCTGAAGGCTCCGGACATTCCCAGCATCCTGATCGAGACCGCCTTCATCTCCAACCCGGAAGAAGAAGCCAAGCTCACCGACGAGCGCTATCAGGAGCAAATGGCCGATGCCATCCTGACCGGCATCCGCAACTACTTCGCCAAGAACCCGCCGCTGGCCAAGAACCGGCTGACCTGAAGTAGCGCTTCAGGCGGCAGACAACAAAAAACCCGGTCCTGCTCTGGCAGACCGGGTTTTTTGTCGGGTGCGGCGTCGGCGCACCGGGGACGTGGCGCTCAGGCGTTGCTGACCTTGCGCTTGCCGCGCAATTTGCGCCACAGCTGCCACAGCGCCCCCAGCACGATGGGAACGATGGCACCGACGATGCCGATGAGCACCAGCGTATTGAGGTTCTCCCGCACCACCGGAATATTGCCGAACAGGTAGCCCAGCACCACCAGGCTGACCACCCACAGGAAGGCACCCAGCACGTTGAACAGCTGGAAGCGCGCAAAGCTCATGGCCGAGACGCCGGCGATGAAGGGCGCAAAGGTGCGCACGATGGGGGTAAAACGGGCGATCACGATGGTCTTGCCACCGTGTTTTTCATAGAAGCTGTGGGTCTTGCGCAGGGCGTCGGGGTTGAGCCAGCGGTAGTTGTGGGTATAGACGCGTTGTCCGACCCAACCGCCGATCCAGTAATTGAGCGTGTTGCCGGCCACCGCGGCGGCGATCAGCAGGCCCATCAGCAGCCAGATGTCCATGGCCTCCAGCGCACAGAAAGTACCGGCGATGAACAGCAGCGAATCCCCCGGCAGGAAGGGCAGGACCACCAGCCCGGTTTCACAGAAGACAATCAGGAACAACACCGCATAAATGAGCGGGCCGTACTGCTCGATCAGGACGCCCAGATATTTGTCCACGTGCACCAGCACGTCCAGCCACTGCAGATAATCCATAAAGCCCATTCTTTGGTGATTCATCAAGGCCGGGGCTCCCCATCGCCGCGCGGCCGGATATTTCCTTTCGGCAACTCCGTCGGGACCTATCGCACAGGCAAAGCGATCTCGCGCACCTGCGCAGGCATCATACAACACTCACCCCGCCGCAACTCAAGAAGCCCGGATACCGGCCGATAAAATCCTTGAGGAAACTTGCCGCAAGAAGATCCTCACACAAGCTCGCAGAGCGTTGTGTGGCGGCCCGCCAAGGCCGCCGCCTGCACGCACAACCGGAAGGATTTGGCATATGATCAATGTCAGGTTCGTTCAGTTTTGATGCGGCAAATATGCATCATCAAGCATGTTCTGCGCCTTTCCGCGGCGCGGTCGCTGGCGGTAAGGCAGACGGGACGGCGCTGACGGACGGGCAAATGGAAGCCACCGGGGGAAAACGGGGAACCCGGGCAATCGCAACTCCGCACTGCATGAGGCAAGACGCACGGGCGTCAATACCGGCCAGAGGGGGCGCTGTATGGGGAGCCAGGAGTCATTCGTGGGCCAGTTCGATCATCCGTCGCAGCCGCAGGGGGATCACCAGCGCCTGCGCGAGGAGGAACGCGAGGCGCTGCTGGGCGCGCTCTGGCGTTCCATGGCCATTCTCGAATTCGCTGCCGATGGCAGCATCCTCGATGCCAACGACAAATTCCTCGGCATGCTGGGCTACCAGCGGCATGAAGTAGTGGGCCAGCATCACCGCATGCTGTGTGACCCGCTCTCTGTCGAGACCGAGGACTACCAGCGCTTCTGGCAGCACCTGCGCCAGGGCGAGGTGATCGCCGGTACGCTGCAGCGGCGCAGAATCGACGGCACCATCGTCTGGCTGGAAGCCCTGTGCAGTCCGATCCTGGATGGCAGCGGCCAGCTGCGCAAGGTGATCTCGGTGGCGGCCGACATCAGTTCGCACATCGACGATTCGCATCACAGCAACAATGTGCTCAGCGCCCTGAACCGCTCGCTGGGCGTGGTCGAACTCTCGCCCCAGGGCATGATCCTGGCGGCCAACCGCAACTACCTCAAAACCATGGAATACCTGGCCGACGACCTGATCGGCCAGCCGCACAGCGTGCTGTGTCCGCCCGGCTATGCCGACAGCGAGGAATACGCGATCTTCTGGCGCGATGTCTGCAGTGGCCGCTTCTTCTCCGGCCGTTTCCCGCGCCGCACGCGCAGCGGCCGCACGATCTGGTGGGAAGCCACCTACTCGCCCCTGCTCGATCCCCAGGGCAAGGCCGAGCGCGTGATCTGCATCGGCAACGACGTCACCTACCGCGTCACCCGCGAAAAGAGCGACCGTGAACACCTGCACCTGCTCTCGCTGGGCATCAACGAAACCGACAATGCCGTGCTCATCACCGACGAGCAGAACCGCATCGTCTTCCATAACACCGGGTTCACCCGCATGCTGGGCTTCCAGAGCCAGCAGACCATCGGCAAGCTGCCACGCGAGCTGTTTGCCAGTCACCCGACGTTCGTCAAGTCGATCGAGCGCTGCCATGGCGAGCTGCTGCAGGGACACAGCTTCCACACCGAGGAACTGATCCACGACCTGCACGATCAGCCGGTCTGGATTTCGGCGGTGGTCAATCCCATCCTCGACGTGCAGGGCAAGCTCATCAATGCGGTCTGCGTGATGACCGACATCACCAATACCAAGGTCCATGAAGTCCTGCAGTATCGCGTGCTCAACGCCATGGCCCGCGATTCCTCGCTGGCCGAGCAGATGAACCTGCTGTGCGAGGAAGTCGAGCGCGTCGCGCCCGAGGTGATCGCCTCGGTGCTGCGCGTGGATGAACAGGGCCGCCTGCATACCCTGGCCGCGCCCAGCCTGCCGGAAGCCTACACACGCGCCATCGAGGGCATCCAGATCGGTCCGCTGGTGGGCTCCTGCGGCAGCGCCGCCTATACCGGCGAGAGCGTGGTCTCGGAAGAGATCGCCACCGATCCGCATTGGGCCGACTACAAGGAAATCGCCTTGAGCCACGGCCTGCAGGCCTGCTGGTCGACCCCGATCAAGTCGGCCGACGGCAAGGTCATCGGCACCTTCGGTTTCTACTATCGCCAGCCGCGCGCGCCGAGCGCCTTCCACCACCTGCTGGTGGATGCCGGCCTGCATCTGTGCGCGCTCGCCATCGAACGCGAAGCCTCGCGGGCGCGCATCCACCAGCTGGCTTTCTATGATTCGCTGACCGGCCTGCCCAACCGCAGCCTGCTGCTGGTACAGGCCGGGCAAGCGATCGCGGCAGCCGAGCGCAACCGCAGTATGGTGGCGGTGATGTTCATCGACCTTGATCGCTTCAAGCAGGTCAACGATTCGCTGGGCCACCAGGCCGGCGATGAACTGCTGCGCACGGTGGCCACGCGGCTGCAATCACAGGCGCGCCGCTCGGACATCGTCGGCCGTCTTTCCGGCGACGAGTTCGTGGTGGTGCTGACCCAATACGACACCGACCACCTGACCGAAGTGGTCAAGCGCATCCAGGAACGGCTGGCCATGCCCTGCCACATCAACGGCACGCCGCTCAATCCCTCGGCCAGCATCGGGGTGGCGATCTTCCCCGACAACGGCCACGACATCGAGACCCTGCTGCATCGCGCCGACATCGCCATGTACCAGGCCAAGGCCGTGAACCGGGGACGTTTCAGCTTCTTCAGCGAGGAGATGAACAGCCTCGCCCAGGAACGCCTGGTGCTGGAAGGCGCGCTGCGTGATGCCTTGCGCGGCGGCAGCTTCGAACTGCACTTCCAGCCGCAGATCAACCTGCACGACCTCAGCCTGCACGGCGTGGAAGCGCTGGCCCGCTGGTACGATCCGCAATTGGGGCAGATCTCGCCGGGCCGCTTCATCCCGATTGCCGAGGAATGCGGCCTGATCGGCGAGCTGGGCAAGTGGGCGCTGGAAGAGGCCTGCTTCCAGCTGGCTGACTGGCGGCGGCGCGGGATCCAGGTGCCGTCGGTTTCGGTGAACCTGTCGGCCACCAATTTCCACGATCTCGACCTGCCGCAATTTCTCACTGGCCTGCTGCGCCGCTACAGCCTGGCACCGACCGACCTCACGCTGGAAATCACCGAGACCGTGCTGATGGATACCAACCCCAGCACCAACCAGACCATCGCCGCCGTGCATGCGCTGGGCATTCCGCTGGCCATGGATGACTTCGGCACCGGTTATTCCAGCCTCGGCTACCTGCGCAAGCTGCCGGTCTCCGAACTCAAGCTGGACCAGAGCTTCGTGCGCGACATGGCCAAGGACGAAGCGGTGAGTGCCCTCACCAACGCCGTCATCCGCATCGGCGAAAGCCTCAAATTGACCGTGGTGGCCGAAGGTGTGGAAGATGCCGACCAATACCGGCTGCTGATCAGCCAGGGCTGTGACGTGGCGCAGGGCTATTATTTTTCGCGGCCGATGTCGGCCGATCAGCTGGAAAGCTGGGTGCGGGATTACCGTGGCGAGAATGCCGCTCCACCGGGGGCGACAGGACCGCGCGGCTGAACTTGGAGAGAAGTAAATACAAGCAGGCAAGAACAATCGAAAGTTCCATGCAAAAAAGGCACTTTCTCGCCGGAAAAACAACAGCACAGTTACATGTGGGCGCAAACATTCGAAGTATTTTGATGCAGCGCAAAATGCTGACGATATACTGACTCGCTTCCCCGCAAGTACCGTGATTTCAGCATGAACGTTGGGCCTCCCTGCAAGGAAGGCCCCTGACGTGAGTGACCGCGTTGCATTGCCGTTTCGGCAATCCGATGCAGCATGCCGCTCCTCCGGCCAAGCTGTCATCGGTACGCAGGCACTGTGTTGCAGGACCTTCCGGAAGACGGAAAGAAGGAGGGCAAACGATGGCGAGATGAGCGCGTTGTCAGCGATCGCCATCGGTCCTCGGATGGTTTTGGTTCGGTATTTGCTTTTCCACACCCTTTGACTTCAAGAACAACAACAGCCATGGCTAATGCAATGTCTGATGCGCGCGGCGCATCCCTTTTCCACCGCTCCGTCGGTGCAAAACTGACTGCCATGACGGTAGCCCTGGTGGGCATCGTCTTCGTGATCGCACTGATGCTGATCACTTACTCCGCTTCACGCATGGTGGAATCGCGCTCCATCGAACAGATGGGCAACGACGCGCGCGGCGTGGCCAACATGGTGGGCATCTTCGACCGCTCGGTGAACAGCCAGGTGGACCGCTTCTCCACCATGTTCGACAAGGAATTCGGCAAGCTGACCCTGGACGAAAGCCGCACCGTGCAGATCGGCGACCGCGCCACGCCGGTGCTGTCCAACGATGGCCGCGAACTGAATCTGGATTTCTCCATCCCCGACCGCTTCACCGCCCACACCGGCGTGACCGCCACCATCTTCGCCAAGACCGGCGACGACTTCGTGCGCGTGTCAACTTCCGTCAAGAAAGAAAACGGCGAACGCGCCGTCGGCACCCTGCTCGACCGCGCCCATCCCGGCTATGCCGCCCTGAAGTCCGACAAGACCTACAGCGGCGTGGCCACCCTGTTCGGCAAGCAGTACATCACCAAGTACGTGCCCTTCAAGAATGACGCCGGCCAGATCATCGCCGCGCTCTACGTGGGCATCGACATCTCGGCCGACGTCAAGGCGCTGAAGGACCAGATCAAGTCGCTCAAGATCGCCGAGACCGGCAACTTCTATGCGCTCAATGGCCGCGAAGGCAAGGACCAGGGCGTGATGATTGCCGGTGCCCCGCGCGAAGGCAAGGAAGAAGGCGGCAACCTGATCGAGGCCAAGGATGCCGGCGGCAACACCTACATCAAGACGCTGGTGCAGCAGAAGGAAGGCCAGCTGCGCTACACCGGCAGCGATGGCCGCCAAAAAATCGCGGTCTTCACTCACTATGCCCCGTGGAACTGGGTCATCGTCGGTGAAGCGGCGGTCGATGAGATCACCCGCGAAGTCAACTCGATGCGCAATCTCTACATCGGCCTGGGCCTGCTGTTCCTGGCGGTGCTGGGCGCGATCCTGACGGTGATGATCAACCGCATGATCACCCGTCCGCTGGATGCGGTGTGCAATGCCGCCGACCGCATCGCCGGTGGCGACCTCACCACCCGCCTGCACGTACACAGCAGCGACGAAATCGGCCGCCTGATGGGCGCCTTCAACGGTATCAGCATGGGCCTGTCGGAAGTGGTCTCCAGCGTGCGTGCCGGGACCGAAGAAATCAACACCGCCGCCAGCGAGATCGCGGCCGGCAACCTCAATCTGTCTTCGCGTACCGAGCAGCAAGCGGGTGCCCTGGAAGAAACCGCCTCGGCCATGGAAGAGCTGACCTCGACCGTGAAGCAGAATGCCGCCAATGCGATTCAAGCCGATGAACTGGCCGGTTCCGCTTCGGAAGTCGCCAGCCACGGCGGCGACGTCGTGGGTCAGGTGGTGCAGACCATGGATGCCATCAACAGCTCCTCGCAACGCATCGTCGACATCATCAGCGTGATCGATGGTATCGCCTTCCAGACCAACATCCTGGCCCTGAACGCGGCAGTGGAAGCGGCCCGCGCCGGTGAGCAGGGACGCGGTTTCGCCGTAGTCGCCACCGAAGTGCGCACGCTGGCCCAGCGCAGCGCCTCGGCCGCCAAGGAAATCAAGGAACTGATTGACGCCTCGGTGCAGACCGTCGCCGGTGGCGGCCAGTTGGTCTCCCAGGCCGGCAACACCATGAACGACGTGGTGGCCAGCGTGCAGCGCGTCTCCACCGTCATCAGCGAGATCACCACCGCCAGCCGCGAGCAGAGCGAAGGCATCGACCAGATCAACCGTGCCATCGCTCAAATGGATGAGAGCACCCAGCAGAATGCAGCGCTGGTGGAGCAGGCCGCTGCCGCTGCACAATCGCTGCAGCAGCAGGCCGAGCGCCTGGCTGCCGCAGTGAGTACCTTCCGCGTGTAAATCGTTTATATCGTTTGCATGATTTTCTGCGCAGTGATCCAACGATTGCCCTGCAGAAAACCCTGATCGCATCCGCTCCCAAGAAGCCGCCCCCGGGCGGCTTCGTCACATCCGCCCCCTGGCGTCGGCAGGTATAATCCCGCCATGAACGCACCGCACTCCTCCCCCGCTTCCGAACCGGCTGCCGCCCCGTCCCACCGTCCCATCCAGGCCCTGCCCGATCAGCTGATCTCGCAGATTGCCGCTGGCGAGGTGATCGAACGTCCTTCCGCCGTAGTCAAGGAATTGCTGGAGAACGCGCTCGATGCCGGCTCCACGCAAATCACCGTGCGCCTGGAGCAAGGCGGCGTCAAGCGCATCGCCATCACCGACAACGGACGCGGCATTCCACCGGAGCAATTGCCGCTGGCACTGGCGCGTCATGCCACCTCCAAGATTGCGTCGCTGACCGACCTGGAGAATGTCTCGACGCTCGGCTTCCGCGGCGAGGCGCTGGCCTCGATCGCCTCGGTGGCGCAGCTCACGGTGACCAGCCGCACCGCCGATGCACCGCATGCATGGGAAATCACCGGCTCCCAATTTGGTACCGTGGCCCCGGCCTCAGGCGCACAGGGCACGACCATCGACGTGCAGGACCTGTATTTCAACACCCCGGCGCGCCGCAAATTCCTCAAGTCCGAACAGACCGAATACGGCCACTGCGCCGAGGTCGTGCGGCGTATTGCGCTGGCGCGCCCGGATGTGAGTTTTTCGCTGTCGCATAACGGCAAGACGGTCGATCACTGGAACGTCGGTGAATTCGCCAAGCGCAGCGCGCACATCCTCGGCGACGAATTCGCCAATGCGCGCCTGCCGCTCGACGAGAGTGCGGGCCCCTTGCGCCTGCATGGATTCGTCGGCCTGCCGACGGCCTCGAAGGCACGCGCCGATGGCCAGTATTTCTACGTCAACGGCCGCTTCGTCCGTGACAAGCTGCTCACCCACGCCGTGCGCGCCGCCTATCAGGATGTGCTGCATGGGGACCGTTATCCGGCCTATGCGCTGTCGCTGACGCTGGACCCGGCGCTGGTGGATGTGAACGTGCACCCGTCCAAGATCGAAGTGCGTTTCCGCGACAGCCGCGCGGTGCACCAGTTCGTATTCCACGCGGTCTCGCGCGCGCTGGCGCAGACCTCGGCCGTGTCCTTCGGCAATCTGCCGCAGCAACAGACCGAGAGCACCGAGGGCACGCCCGCTCCCGCCAGTGGCCCGAATGCCCCGCTGCCCTGGATGCGCGAACAGAAACAGCAGAGCTTCTCCGCCCAGTTCGCCGAACAACCGCGTCCGTTCTCCTTCGCCGGCAACGGCGGTCAAGGTAGCGGCGGCTTTGGCGTGCGCCAGGATCGCGCGGCCTACGGCAACATGTTCCGCAGCGAGCCTGCCGGGCAGAGCGACACTGGCAATGCAGCGGCAGGCTTCAACAGCGCTGCCTTCCAGTCCGCTGCACAGCCCGCCGCCCCCCTGCCGGACGGCGACTTCCCGCTCGGCTTCGCGCTGGCGCAACTGCATGGCATCTACGTGCTGGCGCAGAACCAGGCCGGCCTGGTGGTGGTGGACATGCATGCTGCGCATGAGCGCATCCTCTACGAACAACTGAAGACCGCGCTCGATGGCAACGAGATGTTCGTGCAGCCGCTGCTGATCCCGGTCACCTTCTATGCCGATCCGGTGGAAGTGGGCACGGTGGAAGAACATCAGGAAACGCTGTCGGCCCTGGGCTTCGACATTGCCGTGATGTCCCCGACCACGCTGGCCGTGCGTGCCGTCCCGGCGCTGCTGAAGAACGCTGACGCCCAGACGCTGGCCCGCGACGTCCTGCGCGATGTGCGCGAGTACGGTGGTTCGCGTGTCTTGCTGGAGCGCCGCAACGAACTGCTCGGTACGCTGGCCTGCCATACGGCGGTGCGTGCCAATCGCAGCCTGACGCTGCCGGAGATGAACGCGCTGCTGCGCCAGATGGAAGCCACCGAACGCTCCGACCAGTGCAACCACGGCCGTCCGACCTGGACCCAGATGGGCCTGTCGGATCTGGACAAGCTCTTCCTGCGTGGCCAGTAAGGATCGTGCGATGACCCTGCAACTGCCTCTGGCGGTGGCCATCATGGGCCCCACTGCGTCCGGCAAGACTGCCGCTGCGCTGGAGATTGCCCGCCACCTGCCCTGCGAAATCATTTCCGTCGATTCGGCCCTGGTCTACCGCGAGATGGATATCGGCACCGCCAAGCCCAGCCCGGAAGAGCTGGCTGCGGTGCCACATCACCTGATCGACATCATCGACCCGACCGAAGCTTACTCAGCCATGCAGTTCCGCCAGGATGCGCTGCGCCTTACGCTGGAGATTGCATCGCGCGGCAAGCTGCCCTTGCTGGTGGGCGGCACGATGCTGTATTTCAAGGTGCTGCGCGACGGCCTGGATGAGTTGCCGCAGGCCGATCCGGCATTGCGTGCGCAACTGGATGAGGAGGCGGCACGGATCGGCATGCCGGCCATGCATGCGCGCCTGGCGACGCTGGACCCGGTCACGGCTGCGCGACTGAAGCCGACTGACAGCCAGCGCATTCAGCGTGCGCTGGAGATCAGCTTGCTCACGGGGCAGCCGATGTCGTCCCTGCTGTCGCAGAAGCCGCCTGAGCCGCTGCCGTTCGAGATGCTGCCGCTGGCGCTGGAACCGGCTGACCGTGCGGTACTGCACGAGCGCATTGCGTTGCGCTTTGACCTGATGCTGCGCGGTGGCGCGCTGGAACGTGAAGTCGCCGCTCTGCGTGCGCGGGGCGACCTGCATCTGGGGCTGCCGTCGATGCGTTGTGTGGGGTATCGGCAGATGTGGGAATACCTGGACGGCAGCATCGATGCCACGGCGCTGCGCGAGAAAGGCATTGCCGCCACGCGCCAGCTGGCCAAGCGCCAGCTGACCTGGCTGCGCTCCATGCCGGAGCGCATCAGCATCGACTGCAACCGCCCGGAGGCCACCGCCGAGGTGCTGGCGCGGGTGCAGCAAGCCTTGGCGGAACGCCGCGCCGGATGAGCTGCCGGGGCCTGTGGATAAAATTAAGAGGGAAATGCGGAAAAAGTATTGACAGAAGGCGATTGGACCTCTATAGTCTCGGGCTTGCCTCCTGGTGATATAGCTCAGCTGGTTAGAGCACAGCACTCATAATGCTGGGGTCGGTGGTTCAAGTCCACCTATCACCACCAGATACCCGTCGCTGCATGTGCAATCATGCGTATGCGGCGCCGTCCGAAAAACCCGCCTCTTCGAAAGAAGGGCGGGTTTTTTGTTTTACGCCTTTTGCTTCACCTCCGCTTCTTAGCTTGTCGCTAGAAGAAACTCTCCCCAAATCGCCCAGATCTCGAATATTCTTGAGAAAAATGGGAAAAAACGGGGGAAGGTTTGAATTTTTTCTGGGTCAATATCGGCAAATCGCATAAAGAGGCCATTGAAGGCCATTTTCTTTGGGCACCGATACACAGCGAAAAACCAAAGACAGATGGAGGCGTACGGACGACTTACTTTAGTCACTGGAATTCAGTGGCCACTGTCCGCGCTGGCGACATCATCTTCTGTAATGTCGATCGTAAGATCGCCTACGTCGCCATCGCAAAATTGGATGCCTACGAAGCAGCGCCTCCCTCTACCCGGACCTTTACAGAATGGGATCCAAATGGGCGGCGCGTGGATGTCGAGTTCATCCCACTCGAACCGCCCATCAGTATTGAAGGCTACATTCTCGATTCATTCAAGGATCGCTATAACGACCGTTGCACGCCACGCGTCGTCACAAAAACCGGCACTATCTTTCAAGGGTATATGGCATCGTTACCGACCGATGCCGGAATTGATTTATTGCGCCTAGCGGGCGACCAAGAGGAAGCAATCGCCACTACATCGCTCAATCTAAGCGCACCAACGATGTCGCAAAGAAGATCTGCTTCGCCCACAACTAAACAAGCACTGCGCGAAGCACGGATTGGTCAAGGGCGCTTTAGGCGCGACTTACTTACTCTTTGGCAGCGCTGCCCCATCACCGGCATCACTAACCCAGATCTACTGATCGCAAGCCACGTCAAACCCTGGGCCATTTCTTCCGATGAAGAAAAGTTAGATCCTTACAACGGCTTCCTCTTTGCTGTCCATATCGATCGTCTGTTCGATAAGGGCTTGATCAGTTTTGACGGTGAAGGGTACATCCTCATTAGCCCGCATCTCTCCGAACGAGATGCTCTCGCCTTAAATATTCATCACGGAATTAATCTTCCTTTGCGGCAAGAGCACCAAAAGTACTTGGAAGCACATCGGAACATTTTTGATCTATGAGAACAAAGTGGGCTGGTTACGCCCACTCCCCAACACCAAACCTCATCAATACTTCTGACAAATCTGCAACGATCCTCATTACTAATTAACTTAAGTCAAGATCGCCAACGAAGACGTAAAACCGAACTGTTAGAATTTACCCCGCAAGTCAAAAAGAACGGAAAGGCCCACAACGGCCGCCAACACACCAGCGGGAGACCACTCGATGCGGCAGTTCCAAGCCACTCCCACGCACAGCATCCGATACAAAGCCGCTCAGCCAGCATCGGCTGCGATGCGTTGCGTACTCTCGGTACAGTGCAATCTGACGGAACGCCGCACTTCACACTACGTCAGCCGCACCACCCTCGCTGGCACGATGTCTGCATACCGCATCTACATTGCGTTGCACGCACGCGCGAACTCCTGAGCAAGGCATCCCGCCACGCAAGAACATGAATTTGCTCTCCAAGAATTCCCTGGCAGTCCATCTGCTGCGCATCATCTTCGGCAGTTACTTTCTGGTGACGCTGATCGTGACCTGCCTGCAACTTGGCGCTGAATATGAGCACACGCAATCCGGGGTGGACAACGAATTGCGGGCCATGGACCTGACCTTCGGTGCCAGCCTGGCCAGCTCCACCTGGCGCTTCCAGGGGGACGTGCAAAAGGCCACCCTGCGCGGCATCAGCAACCTGCCCGTGGTCACCGGCGTGAAGATCGAAGACCCGCAAGGCAAGCTGGTGATGGCCCTGGGCAATATCATCGATCACGATGGCAAACAGATCCACGTCGACGCCGATGGCGCACGCAGCGCGGTCAAGCCGGGCTTCTTCAATGCCGCCACCAGCCATCGCTTCCCGATTCTCTATCGCGATGAACACGGCGTCACCCACGACATCGGTGCCTGGACCGTCTATTCCAGCCGCCACGTGGTGATCCGCAAGGTGGCCTACGGTTTTACCCTGATCCTCATCAACTCGGTCATCAAGACGCTGGTGCTGTGGTTCATCTTCCTCTACGTCTTCCATCGCTGGCTCGGACGGCCCATCACCCGGCTGTCGGACTTCGTGCGCGGGCAGGATCTGAACCAGCCCGATCACCCCGACAATCCGCAACGCATCCGGCTGCGAGGACGCACGCGCCACGAGCTGCACTTCCTGGCCGATGCCATCAACGCGATGCTGTCCAGCCTGCGCAAGCAGTCACGCCAGAACCGCGCACTCTACGCGCAACTGGAACAGGAAAAGGAATCCCTGCGCGCCCTCAACAAATCGCTGGAGCTGCGCATCGCCGAACGCACGCGTGATCTGGCGCAGGCCAACGAACGTCTGCGTTCACTCAGCCTCACCGATGGCCTCACCGGCATCGCCAACCGCCGCAGCTTCGACGAGACACTGGATCACGAATGGCGGCGCAGCCTGCGCCACGCCAAGCCGCTCACGGTGGCTTTCATCGACGTCGACTGGTTCAAGCCCTACAACGATCATTACGGCCACGTGGCAGGGGATGCGGTCTTGCGCCAGGTAGCGCAGACACTTCAGCACACAATCGGCCGCGCCGGTGAAACCGTAGCGCGCTATGGCGGTGAAGAATTCGCGGTAATCCTCGCCGAGACCGATGGCCTCCAGGGCCAGCACATCGTGCAGCGCATGTGCGATGCCATCCATGCGCTGAACCTGCCGCATGCCGGATCGGCTCTGGGCCGCATTACCATCAGCGCCGGCGTGGCCTGGTGCGTTCCGGCCCATCCCGACGCGCGGCTGGAATCCTTGCTGCAAGCCGCCGACCGAGCGCTCTATCAAGCCAAGACCGATGGCCGCAATCGTGTGTTGCTGGCAGCGGCGTTGCCGCCGTCGTCTTCCGCTGTCCACCCCTGAAAGGAAGTGATGCATGGTCCATCGTCACTTGTCCAAGACCCTCGCTCGCCTGCTGGGCTGCGCGACTCTGGCAACCATGTTGCCGATTGCAGTGGCCGCCGACCAGATCACCTGGGGCAAATACAATGTGCCGCCCTACATGATCCGAAGTGGAAAATTTGCGCATCAGGGCATCTTCGACCTGACGCTGGACATCATCAAGAAAGACTTGCCGCAGTACGAACACGTGGAGCTGGAAGCGCCCTTCCCCCGCATCAACAGCGAGATCCGCAAAGGCAGCCACTGGTGCTACAACGGCATGCTCAAGACGCCGGAACGGGAACGCGTCGGCTACCTGTCACTGCCGACCTCGATCTTCCTGCCACTGCGCATCATCGTGCGGCGCGACCGCCTGACGCAATTCCAGGGGAAACTGTCGTTGAAGACGCTGCTGCAAAACCCGCAACTAAGTACCTCGGTGATGCGCGACCGCTCCTACAGCCCCACCGTGGACAAGCTGCTGGCGGCCTATCCCCCGCGTGAGAATTATTCGGAACAGGTGGAATCCATCGGCATGCTGCTGGCTGGCCGTATCGACTACATGGTAGAGCTGCCGCTGCTGGCCTTTGAACAGGCGCGCGTCATGGGCCAGCCGGATGCCCTGGTCGCCTTGCCCATGCAGGAAGCCGACGAAGTCGTCTTCAATCGCGTGATGTGTCCGCGCAGTGAATGGGGCCGGCAAGTGGTGGAGCAGGTCAACAAGGTCCTGCTGGCCGAACGCGCCAAGCCATCGTATCGTGCCATCGTCGAGAAATGGCACGATCCGGAATCGGTGGCGGAAATCCGCAAGATCTACGACAAGGTGTTCCTGAAGATTCCCTGAGCGTGTTGCTCACTCGCGCAGGCCGCCCGCTTCCATCACATCCCAGCACGCGCCCATGGTGTGATAGTCCACCTTGCCGGCGGGCGACTTGGTGTCTTCCAGCTTGCTGCCATCGGCGGCCAGAATGCGGAACCAGGCCCCGTGATGATGATCGACCAGATGCGCCCAGCTCCACGCCCAGATGGCGTGATACTGCTGGCGGAAACGTTCTTCCCCGGTCACGCGCCACAAACGCCATGCACTGGCGAAGGACTCGGCCTGGACCCAGAAATATTTGTCGGAGTCGTACGGCCGCAGGTCCGGATCGAAGCCGTAGATCAAACCGCCATACAGAGCATCCCAGCCATGCTGCCACGCCGCGTCCTGCAATTCGGCAGCACGCGTCACGTAGGCCGGGCGCGGCTCCTGTGCATGGGCGATCAGCAGCAGCTTGGCCCACTCGGTCTGGTGGCCGGTCTGGAAGCCCCAGGGCTTGAAGATGTTGTCGCGGTTGCCGCGGTTGTAGTCGTGATCCAGAGACCAGTCCTGACGATAATGCTCCCACACCAGATCCTGCGATTGCCGTGCCAATCCAAACACGAAGCGCTCGATCAGCAGCTGCGCACGCTTCAGGTAGGCGGCGTCCCCGGTGGCGACATGAGCAGCCAGGCAGGCTTCGCACATGTGCATGTTGGCGTTCTGGCCGCGATACGGAATCAACTCACCGGAGGGCGTGATCTCGTCCGCATACGCTTCATGCGCAGGCTCAAAGAAAGCGCTCTCCATGCGTTCATACGCCTGCGCCACCTGCTGCGCATCACACAGGCCGACGCGATGTGCCTGCGCGAATGCCAGCAGCACGAAGGCCTGGCCATAGGCCATCACGGTGCCGTCCTCGATCTGGCCATCGCGCAGGGTCCAGGCATACAGGCCGGCCAGCGGTCCCTCTGCATGACGGAAGCGTTCCAGATGCGCCAGGGCATGGCGCGTCTGTTCCAGATAGCGTGATTGCCCGGTATGCAGATACGCCATGGACTGCGTGAAGACCAGCCGCGTCGCGCTGACCAGATGCCGATGGCTGCGCTCATAGACGCTGCCATCGTCCTTGAGGTAATGGAAGAATCCGCCCTCGGGATCGATGGCATGGCGGTCGTAAAAGGCCAGCGTATCGGCCACATGCGCCTGCAGGAAGGCGCGGCTTTCGAGATCGGGAAGGGACATGCCGGCTCCGGATGGGGAAGAGAGTGTCATTGCGCGGCATCCTTCTGACGCCATTTGTCGAGGATGACGGCCAGCACGATCACCGCGCCCTTGGCCACGTATTGCCAGAACGAGGACAGGCCGAGAATGGTCAGCCCGTTGTTCATCACGCCGATGATGAGCGCCCCCACCACCGTCCCCCAGATCGTGCCCACACCACCCATGAGGCTGGTGCCGCCCAGCACCACGGCGGCAATCGCGTCCAGTTCATAACCGCTGCCCCAGTTGCCGTTGGCCCCGTACAGGCGGCTGGCCGACATGGCACCGGCCAGCCCGGAGAACAGGCCGCTGATCGAATACACGAACAGCAGCACCAGTCCCACGCGGATACCGGTCAGGCGCGCCGCCTGCAGGTTGCCGCCGATGGCGTAGATGTGCATGCCCAGCACCGTCTTGCGCAGGATCACCCAGGACAGCAGCACCACCGCGACCGCCACCCAGATCAGCCAGGGAACGTGCAGGAAATCGCCATTGCCTATCCATTCGAAACTGGGGATGTCATTGTTCAGCACCGTGGTGCCATCGGCCAGCAGATAGGCCGCCCCGCGGAAGGCCGTCATCGTGCCCAGCGTCACCACGAAGGCATTGATGTTGAGGAAGGCCACCATGGCTCCATTGACCATGCCCATCAACAGCCCCGACACGATGAACATGGGAATCGACCAACCCGGCGCGGCACTGAGCGATATCTGCATGCCCAGCACGGCAGAGACAGCCAGCACCGAACCGACCGACAGGTCGATGCCGGCGGTAAGGATGACGAAGGTCATGCCGGCCGCCAGCACCAGGTTGATGGCGACCTGGCGCAGGATGTTCATGGTGTTTTCAGCGGTGGCGAAGTTGGAACTGCCGTCGCCGCTGAGATAGATGGTGAGCGCATAGAACAGCAGATACAGCACCACCAGTACCGGCAACATGCCCAGCCGGTGCAGCAGCCATTGCGACGCCGTGGATGAGGAACGCGCCGCGGCCGCGTTGTTGTGCAGAGGAGTTGGATGTGCCATGACTAGGAGGAATGAGAAGAAGGAGAAGAAGGCAAGCCCGAATGCGCCATGCCGGAAGCCGGAGCGCCCTGTCCATGCGCGCCATGCATGCCACCCGCATCGGTGGCCAGATGCATGATGGCTTCCTGGGTGATGGCCGCGCCGGCCAGCTCACCGGTGATGCAGCCCTCGCGCATGACCAGCACGCGGTCGCAGATGCCGATCACTTCCGGCAGCTCGCTGGAGATGACCACGACGGCCACGCCCTGTTCGGCCAGCTTGTGGACAAGTTGATAGATCTCGCTCTTGGCATAGATATCCACACCCCGCGTGGGCTCGTCCAGGATCAGGACCTTGGGTGCAATCTCCAGCCAGCGCGCCAGCAGGACCTTCTGCTGGTTGCCGCCGGAGAGCTTGCCCACTGCCACGCCGGGATGCGCGACCTTGACGTTGAGGCGCTGGATGGCATCGCGCGCCACGCCATCCAGCGCGCCGCCGCGTACCAGTCCCAGCGTGCTGTGGCGGCCCGCCACGTTCATGGTGGCG